>Ga0209611_10002217_pt1 | contig 34069 bp, 24 predicted proteins | sample S1TSphgellanicum_3_FD_187693 | JGI IMG/M metagenome (GOLD analysis project Ga0209611, IMG submission 187693) | Host-associated microbial communities from peat moss isolated from Minnesota, USA - S1T2_Fc - Sphagnum magellanicum MG (SPAdes) (version 2) | ecosystem: Host-associated > Plants > Peat...
CAACTGATGGGATCCATGACTGAAAGCCAGGGCCCACCTGTCTGAACAGTTCTTTTAATTATCTGTGCTTAATTCATCAGTGAAGCTTGAGGAACATTGCTGAGCGCAGAATGTGTTCTTGACAGGAATAACTAACTGAGGGGGGAATGGGCCTATAGGAAATAGCTGCATTGGCTCTGCAATTTGGAATCTGTGTGCATGTCAACCTTTGTCTAGGAGGATTTATCCTTCCTTTTGCTCGGAAGCTTGGGTAAGCATCACCTAATGTTGCCTTTGGTGATTATGATTAGATGCAAAGATGGAAACATCTCCACTACCATCAACATTTCCCTTGTGCCAGAGTTGTAGCAGATGGCTAGGGTGTGCCATAATGATATGTTCATTTGAGACGCTCCATCACTTAAGATTTCTTTGAATTACAATGCTCAATCTGGCCTACTATGGAGTAATTGTTCAGTCTGGGACTGTACATATGTAGATGTATCTGTTTGCACAGCTCATGGCCTCAAGAAGCTTTGTAAAAGTATCTGTTCCATAAATGATAATGAATGGCCCTAATGATCTTCTACTTGGGCTCAAAAATAGTTATTAATTTCTAAATCTTAATCCAAATTGATGTAGCCTCATGTTGATTGACTACTATAAATTCTAACTGGATGTGTCATTGGAGGACCTATGTCAACTTCTACCGCTTTCTCAGTAGCAAGACTATATTCACATCTATGCTATATGAATAAAATCTGCAGTTTTCCTGCTGTCAAACAAAAGGGTTGATGGTCGTGGAGATGTTATGCTGTTCACCTTTGTGTGGAATTGTTGCCAGAATCTGTCTTCTGGTAGAGTACATATGTTAGAATTAGAAATTTGTACGTAGTAAACCATGTACAGTCTGCTGCAAGTGAAAATGTGATTATACTGACCATGCTCTGTATGGTGTTTTAGATGTGCTTTACCACCCTTTGACTTCCAGGTCCCAGGAGTTACATCCATCTCCATGGATGTACACAAGTATGGCCTTCCTCGAAAGGGCACAAGTATTGTGCTCTACCACAATCATGAGCTTCGACAGGTTTGTGCCCTGATCTTTACCTGTGGAGCTTTTTCTGACTCCAATTTTTAGTTGTCCTGATCTGCTGAGTAAGTTACCCAGAGAAATTATGCATTCACTGGCACTCATTGCATCCAGTTATTTCAGGGAAAAAATTTCCATTTCAAGCTTCGGTCACATTCTGATTCTTTGTCTTCTCTGTAGCAGACCTCACTGCCCAACTTTTACATAGATCTTGTGATTTTGTTCTTCCCAGAAAGCTATTCCTCCATGTGGGTGCCGAAAGTACCCTCAATAGTTCAGAGGTACTATAATGCCCAGACTTGGGACCCATTAGTAACACCGGAATGTACTAGGCCATGATTGTTTTAGAAAAGACCAAGAGAGACTTGTGCCATATGTGTTGTAGGGGGTTGTATGGATTATTATACCAAAAGATTTCCATAGTTCTGATTTTCTTCTGAGCTGCACATCAGAGAATGCATTGGCAACTCAAATACCAGATTGTACAGGAGGCATGTGTATCTCTCCATAACTGTTCCAAGCTCCACTTTTTTCCAAGTTCCTACAATTCACTAGACATCATGACTTAGGCTTCCCATTTCCGCCAGAAATGCAACAGAAACTTAGGATGCAGATGTTTGTATAATTGTTTACCTCGTATTTGAACAGATTATTAAAAAGAAAGGAAAACCCAAGGCACTTAGATTGCCAACTAAACATGACTGAGCAGCTCTTCAACCTAGAGCGCTACGGCCTCCATTCCAGAGGTTGTCCGTTTCTAATTGTTGTGACGGGGGCAATGTGGTTGCTGACAACCTGTGATGCTATCTGATTCCTAAGGGTGACAACTGATTCTTCTGCATTGTAAGCTGGTCCAATCTCATGGTCTTAAAAATTGGAAAGAAACTGATGAAATGGATGTGATGTACCATGATGCTGGGTGCCTAGGTGATGATGATACTTTGTCAATGACACTCAACAAGGTTATGACCATACTCATTCTTGTTTTGTGTTTCGTTTGTTTCTGCTGGAACTGACACAGGTGTTACCTTCAAAATGTTATTGGTGGGTTTTCTCTGCAATCTCATAGATATGTATTTGGAAGGACTGAGAAGCCCCTAGATTTCCATGCCTTATTTTAGCTGTTGACTGTGTAACCCCTTAATAGATGGATTGAGTATAATATGTAACACCAAGTGTGTGTTGGGATTTCAATTCTCAACTAATTGCAGTTTTGATCATAATCATGGACTCATTGGCTTACCAGCTAGGTGATCTATAACATGGGCTGTTGGACGATTGACAGGTGCGAGAAAACCCAGGAAAGTTTGAGGATGGTATGACACCTATCTATGGGGCAGCAGCCAAGATGCCAGATAGACGCACTGTCCATGACATATTGGTGGCATACATGGATAGCACCTGCTAGCAGTTTCCTATGAAGGATTCACACTTGGTTTCAAGAGTATTTTTTCTTTGTTCTGGGGCTACAAAACCTAATGGTTTATTGTGTGTGTTTTTCTTGAATTGGAATGATATTTGAACTGTGTCCTGTTATGAGGACACCAGGCCCAATCTTCAGAGCTTATTTTCTCTTGTTAATCTAGGTGTCCTATCTGTGTCCATGTGCTTTTGTAGCACCAGTGATGAAGCTCTATGCACTTTGCATTACTAATCTATGTTGGGTTTCCCTTCCTTTGCACTCTCTTCATGTGGAGTTTGGGAACTGAAACTGTTGGAAGAGGCTTCCTCACCAACCCAACAGCCATTCTCCATCCAATAAGTTTCTCTCCTTATGACCTTTTCTCCAAAAACATTCTCTGCAGATATTCTTGAAATTGCTGCTGCTTTTCAACCTAGAGAAGAAAACCTAAATGAAGCTGTGCTCCCCCTGTCCCAACTTCATTCTGTCAAGCTTTCAAATTTTCCAATTCAATAGCCATACTCACCCACAGGAGCTTTTCAATCGTTGCAGCTGTCTTTCTGCTTCAGCAAACATGCAGGCAGCAGGAAGGAGTGAGAGCAAGGCTGTTGTGAGTCACTGAATGCTGTTGTTGTAAGAAGCTGGATGCTTGATGGAACTTGTTGGGTCCCTCATGTTCTGTGTTTCTTCTAATGTGTTGTTATAGTTGGTTTGAAGGGTTTGCATGCATGTGTGGAAGGTGCTTTTTGTCTTTGCTCTTGTGGTGCCCTTTTGGTGGAGGACCATCTGAAGGTGAAGCAGTCATGTTGTGGGTGCTGAACCAATTCATAACTTTTACTCCACTCTCATTTCATTTCGCTTCAAGGTCCACCTTTTACAGCCTTTCAGTATACCCTTAAGGCAAAAGGTGCCCCTCTGCTCTTTGCACCTAACTAGTAGGGATAAGAGGTGCCTTCCCCTAACTCTTAAAACGACCCGCTATGGCCTTTGGCCAACGCTGGTGGGGGTTGGCAGCTCAGTAAGTGCCATGTCATAGGTACTGTAGAGCATCCTCATGTAGCAAATTTCTTTGAGTGGAGGTCAGACACTGATATCTTTTTGAGTGGAGGTGAAACTAGGATTTTTGATTCATGTGAGTAATCAATATGGCAATCAGGTTCACATTTCAGGCATTTGGGCTATTTTGTTTTCTCTTGGATAATTTATAATACTAAAATTTGTTCATCAGTCACGTCGCATGTGAAGATCTAGTTATGCAGGAAGTAATTGTGATAGGCAAAGCATAATGAAAGATTCAGAATGCTGAACAAAGTAACTGGGTCTTCTGCCTAAAGAGATTTCAAAGATCATCTAAAGAGGAGAATCAGCACAATCCCCCATCTTCGATGATCGAGATAAAGAGTAGGAAGTCAATGGAAAAACAAAGTTACTGTTGGATAGAAAATGTCACAATTTCCAGAGTGTGAACAAGAATAATCTATCTGGAGATTTCAAGGGTTTCATAGTATTAAACATACACTAACATGATTTTGCCTACCTTTCAAATGGGCAGAGAGAACAAGGAGCCACTCTTCAAGAGTATCACATGTTTGAATGGTTGAATAGGATGAGGAGCCTGTTTTCAATTGCAAATGGTTGTAAATACATTAATCTGTTGGAATGTGTTGGCCAGCTGCAATCTGAAGGTAACATTCATTTTAGAATTAGCCACTGCTGTGTTAAACTGTCATAGGTACACTAAACTTTGTCAAAGTGCATCACATGAGTCAAGTTGTCAAATTTCAAGTAGAATATGAAGCCCAAAATTGTTCATCGAAACCCTGAAGGTGAGATGCCAATCAGAATAAAACACATGCAATTCAACTGACATTTAATGGTGGTAGGCTGCGTGATGTGGTCCCTTGGAAAATCACTTGGAATGGTAAACATTGGCCATTAGCAATTGAAGATATTGCCAGAGTAACTTAGCGCTTATCTTGCATACCATGGACCTTCACACTTGGAGAACCTTTTGTTTCCCATGTCCTAACGCCACCAATGTGTATTCCAATTTGGTCTATGTTCACAACTAATTCCTGAGGGATGTTGTGAACCATAACTAAGTAAACACATATTTGTGCCATAGCTTTCCCTTACAGCTCAGTCCTTTGGTAATTTGCTAGTTGCTATAGTTGAAGCTTGATAGCTCCAATTGAGTTGGCTTTTTATGAAACTCTTTGTCCATGCATAAGAAACATGAAATGCAGTCATGTGAGTTCTCTTAAGAAGATGAGGTGCTCGTTTAAGGATAATTGCTTTGATCACAGGCTGAATGCAAACAACAGACAAAGGTTGTCTTGCTGCCCTGTGCTTCTTCAACACCTCACAGATTTCTTCCTTAAGAACAAGCTGTGCATCCAAGATAGGAGAATGTTGTGCAGAGGCAAAAGTAGTGCCAAGCCCTACATAACGCTTGTAATTCTCCTCAAGTTCTCCATTGGGATGGAACCATTTAGCTAGAGAAGTCCTTGATAAATAATCATAAACATCATCTATCTTTCTTGGCTTTCTGTATGTTGCCCTCAAATACTTCAAAGCACGAAAAATGTTTCGGTGTTGTTTGATAGTAGCATAGATAGGTGGTGGCCAAAAGGAAGGGGTGAACCAATTTGTGTAGGAACCCCTAACCTTCTTGGTTGATGGAATTGATTTGATCTTTGGCTTGAACAAGACTGCTTTTGTACCCTTCTTGGGCCTCCCCACCAATCGCTTGAAAATCTCTTTCTCACGGTTGTGTTCCAATTTCTCGCTCAACCTTGCAAAATCTCTTTCTCTATTAATCTACATTTCCTCTTTGCTGATGGAAATGAAAATTGCACGATCTAAACGTTGTTATTTCTTAGCCATTGCACAAACTTCATGCAAGCAACAATTCTACTAAAAAGAACATAAAAATGGAAAAAATCAAGGAAACAAGAAGTATCACACTAAGTAAAAAGTTACAATAATTAGAGTTTAAAAAATGCAAGCTGCAACAAACAAATGAAAATCGTTAAACGTTTCCCTAAATAAGATTAGGGTAAGTACTTAGGTAGTAAAAAGACAAGCCATCATGAATTGATGAAAATGATTGAAATTGACACACACACATGAAAAAATTGATGCACATGGATGAAAACTTTTTAAAATTGCCAAATACTTTTTTTCCATTAAAAATTGCCTAATTTTCAAATATTATTTTTTGAGCACCAAACTTTACTCCTCAAAAAGAAGAATATTTGGCATAAAAATGTCAAACTTGTTATTTTGGTATGGTATATGAATTAGGTTATGATGGTCTTGTTTATGAGTCAAAACCATATTTGCCATCCTCTTCATACATAATTATGAGTCAAAACTTTATTTGTCATCCTCTTCATACATAATTATGAGTCAAAACTTTATTTGTCATCCTGAATAGTATTGTTTGGTTTTCAAAGGACCATGAATCTAGTAATGTCTCCTAAAGTAGAGTATGTGGTGGTGGTGCTTAGGTTATTGATGTCAAAGTTATGCATTTTGAAGTATATGATGGGAGTAGGTAAAGCAATATGTGAGACACATGGGTCCAAGCAATAGGGACTTGGTGTTGTGTTGGACCCACAAGTGGTTTCATATGTTTGTTTGTTTGAAGGTATAAAGGAATCAATGTACATACTTGAAGTATAGCATCCCAAAATAAGTGTTCTAGTTTCTGTTTATGTTTTGGAGAGGAAGAGTGATGAACCAAGAGGGATGCCAGTTTGAGTAGCCTCAAATTGAAGGATGCAAATCCATGCAGTTAGATGACATGGTTTCATATGTCTGATTTAAGAGCATTCATGTTTGTTGTCCACTGTTATCTTGTATGGATATGTTGTTTGACTCAGTGTGTTCTTCTCAAAACACAGTTGAGTCTTGAGAATAAAGTTCAGAGCTATGAAGTGTTATCAATTTTTTGCTTTGGCTTGGATACAATTTGAATAGCCTCATTTTTTGGTTACACATCTCCATTTTCTTTAGAAAATGATTCAAACCACACACATCCAGAAAATGATTGTAACTGGGTCATTGAGAGCATCCTTTCGACCGAGCACATTGCAAACCACTCTCTCTAACTAATATTTTGTGATAGTATAACATTTTCTGTGATCAAATAAGTTGAAAATATCAACACTCAGAGAAAAAGGGTGTTTTCCGACAAAACTTGGAGAAACATTGCGCATGTCCACTTTCCTGTCATCATGGCTTGGAGAAAAAGGGCATATATCCACTTTTCTATATGATGATTTGACCAAAGCTCCTTGTGCTTGCCATTGTATCCATGGATCCCATCATCTCTTCTCCTATGCCTGTGTGAGATGGGTTTTGGTGGGAGCTAGGAACATTTGAGCATGCTTGGTGGTAATGTAACTGTGGGCAAGCCCCACACCAAGTAGCCTCCCCATTCATAAACAGAACTTGCAACCTCCACAGGCAAGCCTTTCTTTGGTTTCATACTCAACATGGCAGCACATATTGCAGTTGCTATGTCACTGCCTTGGTTCATCTCTTTGTAAAACCTTTTCATCAGCTTTGAGTTTGGCTCATCCTTCAAACTCCATTGAGACTCCACCACACATGGCACTCCTGCCACTAGAAAGGCTTGTGGTAGACCCACGACACCCTCAGTTTTCAACACTTGGAGATCACATTGTCAACACACAATTGTTGGCAATTGCAAATAAATTACCTTTCATTGCACTTAAATGTTGCTGGGAAATTTTGAATAGATTGAGCCTGCTTGTACTTATGCATCCTTTGGCAGTGTTGCAAGCACTCAAAACTACCATGTGAGACCGCCATTCGAGCCCCAGCTTCACGACATTTTCAAATCGCAATATGCCAGCTCTTTTATTCTCTGAAATTCATTTATCCTTTGTCAACACTGATGTCGATCCACCCCTTACACAACCTATGCCCAACATTTCAAATTTGTGGAGTGTTTCATTGAATGCCTCTTCCTCAAGCTCATCACTCTCAACAATTCCCTTATTGTGTTGGTGGAAAGAAGATTGTGAAGATGAATCTGCACACACATATCAAGCTACATCTGATCAACCTTTATTTACCTACATCATCAAGAGCAAAAACAAGCTTGTCTTCAGGTTTCATGCCATCAAGCAGGCCAGAAATGGGTCTGATGAAAGTGTCATAAAGTTTCTCCAGATCAGTCTGAATGGTCTTAGCCTGCAAAGATTGTGGATAATAGGATGCAGACATATATGCATGGATCTTCTTCAGGGAAGCTTGTAAATCTTGTGGGTCCCCCATTTCAATAGTGCGCACATCTAGTTTGCCTCCCTGAATAAATTATTCAACATTTATGAGGCAAACTAGCCCTTCAATGCACACTGTAAGGTAACTATGCAACTCTAGGACTCGATCAACAGATTGATATAATTTGGAACTTGTTGGACTTGATGATCAACTCAATGGATCTTGTGACTCTAGGCAACTTCAAACAATGTTGTTGAACCCATCAGATCATGCCTCGAGCATGTGATAGTGTGACATCACACCTTGCTCATGATGTAGACCCAGGCTTGGACAACATAGCCTCCTTCCATATAAGTGTCATACATGTACTCCACAAAAACCATATTGTCACCACAAGCAAGTTGAGCTGCTCTGAGGATTTTCCATGATTTCTGAGATGTTCAACACACCCATGTGAGAAGCACTCAATAGTACATTCAAGTTTAGGACCAAGATTTTATAACATTCACTTGAGCATGGGTTGCACAATATAGCTCTAGTCCCTTAAAGACAAATCATTACCTTATCAGTAAAATCGAAGTTGATCAATTTGTTTATCTCCGTCACATCCTGGTGCAATTTGTTAGCTACAATTATTTGATTGATGAGAATTTGTGAGCGTCCTCTTTCAGCCCAAAGCAGGCCCTTCTGGATAGTGGGATGTTTTGGATCCAGTTCATGGCGCCACAGCAATTTCAACTTATTGACAATTCTTGTATAGTTGGCTGGTCCAAGTGCTTTCCAAAAGTATTCCAGAAGCGCATTGTAAGCTCTCTGTATGCCTATCGTCTGAAGTAAATCACAGGTTGAGAACCCTATACAAAACAAGAACTGTAATTTGTGTTTCATATCTTTGAACTCTCAACCCTTTCCCAAACAACTTCATCAAAGACCAAGTGGCCATCTTTTGGAGTGTCGAAAGGAATAGCAAAATCCATCTTCAAGCTCTTCAGAAGGTAATCAGTTACGACTGCTGGACTTCTTCCAAGAAATCTGTTACAGTGACCCAAAAGAAGCAACAACACCATAAATCAAGATCTGATCTGTCCCTGAGACTCCAGATTCCCATAGATGACATGTATGCATATATATAATCAATAAAAAATTTCATTCATGGTTTCCAGTTATTCTACTTACCGTCCATGAAGTTTAGAATAAACTGATTGATGAGCCAGTAGAGATTCACACGATTGATCGGGATTGGTGCATTTCACTTCCTGCTCCAGCCTATTTTAGACTTGTTACTGTCCACTCCAGCAAGATCCTCTAAGAATTTGGGAATGAGCATTAGGAACTCCTGCAGTCAATCATACAATTGAATGGCCTTCTCAAAGTGTGCAGACCCCAACCCTGTGATAATCCTCAATTGTTTGCTGTCTCCACATGTCATTGCTAAGTCTAGAGCTTCTTGGAAATGTCGGATTGCAGTATTCAAGTGACATTCCCTGTATGTGCACAGTCCTTGCACTGAATTGTCACATGTCTGCAAATTGGGATCCTTGAAGCTAATGGCATCTATGTAGCACCCGCCTAACTTTATGTGGCAATCAATCTCATCCCTCCTAGTTGGCTGCAATGTATGAACTGTTTGGCTCAATAATTCAAGACTCTTTTTGAAAGCACCCATTGCCTTATCATACTTGTCTGAAAATTGATTGACATAACTGCTTGAAATTCGACCAGGATGCCATTCCTTGTGCACAAAAAGATCCCACAGGAGTTGGCATCCACACAATCTCTCCAATCTGGATTCAGTCAATGCATCTGGGAAACCTGGTTTCCTGGATAAGCACCCTGAAGAATCAACCACTGTAAACAGCTGTGTGGCTGTTTCGGCATGAGGAGCTTGTTTGGTGGGCCCTTCGACACCATATGGAGTCTCCAGATTGACTCCCCCTTGTTCGGTTATGGAGAACCTTGGCCCGGACAAAATTCAATTCAGCCAGTTCCGTTGAAATTGTGCTGGATGCATCTGCGGGGAAATCCAATTTTGCTAATTTTTTCCCCGCATCCAATAGCAATTGCTGTGCGCTCTGGGGATCTGAATCCAAGCAGAATTTTGCTTTGAAGTGAAGAATCTTGCATTCAAAAACTTGTTTCTGAAGCATACAACCTTTGAGCTGTTGGATGTCATTCTGAAGCCATGCAATGACATCCTGGGCTTCATCGACCATACCAGCCAGGTAAAGATTTTCTGTGTCCTGGAATTTCCACTGTATCTCTAATTCCTGAACTACACCAACAAGATTGATCCACATCCACTTCTCCCTCATCCACTTCACTAGTTCTGACCAATGCTGGGAGATGCGAAATAACTGCTGCAGATTGAAACAGAAGGCAACTCTCATATCACTTTCACCTGATTTCGTGCCCCTCTGCCTCCCCCAATTATTAGTCATATACTGTACTGGAACCATTCAAAGCCTTGTGCTTCTTTGTTCTGCACTGCCACCACATTGAATGCCTTGGACCGTAAGTATAGGCTAAGGAGACGACCACATTCATCTCCATCAGCTTTTCTAACGAATGTGTGACTCCACTCAAACAAGACCAGCCCGGGTTGCTAAACTATTACGTAGTAGAGCTGGCCCAAACTTCCATCCCCCTCGCTACCCTCCTCAGTATCCTCTCTGTTCAGTTGATGCAACATCCGGTCATAAATTGCAACAAATTTTGGATAGTTTTTGAGCCAGAGCTGGTATAAATGCACCAAAGGAATGCATACCCACAGTAGAAGCCATGTGTGGATGCGTGTCCAAAGGCCATTTTCCATACTCTCTAAAATGCGCAGACACTCCTCCTCGTAAGATTGGCAAGCCGCCGTCCAGTCGCTGTACCTCACCGCACTGCCTGCTTCCTCGTTGAATTCCTCAAATCGTTGTTTCAGGTCACCTAGACGTTCAAGTATGGCAGCCAAGTGTGTTTCTAGCACTTCAGATTCACAGGAGCGTGTCCTGAACACAAGATGCCCCTGCGTCATCAATTTTCATGAATGTCTTGTATGTACACAGAGCTCTGATGTTCTGTAGTTCAACACACTGGGAAAAAATGTTTCGAATTTCAGGTGTAGAATTCTGCAAAAAAATGGATAATTTAATTGGTACTTGGACTTAACCATTGCCAATCAAGGTTGAAATAGGTCTTGAGATTGGTAGCTATCAACCACTCATAATCGGCGTGATCTGGGCCTGGTGGGTCGACCCCAAACAATCCAGCTGCGTGACGGTTAGCGCGTCTTTTGTGCAATGGTTGTGAACCCTCTTCCTTCTCAAAGCAGGATTACAGCAAATCCTGATCTCCAATACTGCAGCAACCATGTGCTTTAAGGATTTCGAAGAAGCGCTTGGGATCGAGTAACCTGAGCTCCTCTAGCTTCTCCAATTCCAACTTGTTATGCAACGTCTTCTCCATGGAGCGGCAGTGTCCACCATCCATCAGCTGATGGAAATGAGTCGACATAGACTAGGGCGTTTTTCCCCTTGCCTGGGACTTTGTAGGATGTAGAAAGCTGGGTGGGTGCGGAGTCAAAAACCACACAATTTCCTTAAATGCAATGACAACTTTTCAGAGGGTTCAACGATGTGCAGATTCACCATGAGTTCCGTAAATAATATAAACAGAACAGCCCAACAATGAAGAAGCATCAAGAATAGATATGAAAAAGTACCTTCGGAACTCCTGTTGGGAGTGGTGAAATACCTCGTGATCCAGTGCTGGCCTGCCCTGTGGACGTTGTCTCCTGTGATAAAAGACGATCCATGTTGTCACAAGACCTTATGGCACCAGTTATCTTACGATAAAATGCAATTGTCTCTCTGTCTGACTACGGCATGAGTATTCTCGGAACGCACAGACATTCAGATCTTATTGGAACAAAATCAAGCTTCCCTTCCCATCCCATCCACTCAGTCTAGAACAACACGAACATAAGTATAAAAAAAACTACGGCATTAGTATCCTCGGAACACACAGACATTCAGATCTTAATGGAACAAAATCAAGCTTCCCTTCCCACGCACTCAGTCTAGAACAACACGAACAGAAGCAAAGAAACGGAACATTGATCTAAAAGCTTTGATTTTCTACACCCATATTATGTCTTCCAGGTATATGACCTGAGGAGCCTTTTTTTATTATTGGCGAAATATCGCCAAATTGGGAAATTAAAAAATGGAAAATTTGAAATGAAGTGTTTCTTTGGGATTTTGGATCGCCAGGAATCAAAAAAAAAAAAAGAGAGAGAGAGAAAAATCGAGATATGTTTACATTTCCTCTCTGTAAGTAGCCAAAACTATATAAGGATGATTAAATTTTTTTACTTCAGATATGATTTACATCCAGATTTGGCTAAATCTTCATATGGATGATTGCCACTTTTGCTAGACCTTCCTTTGGATGGTCACCACCTTTGGCTGAATTACAAAAGCCCTACGACAAATTCCTCAAATTCGAAAATTTTTTATGGTCTGAGCTAATGGGACGAAACTTGAGGAATTCGACTGTCGAATTCCTCAAGTTTCGTCCCATTAGCTCAGTCGAATTCCTCAAGTTTCGTCCCATTAGCTCAGACCATAAAGCACACAAACTGTCAGTGTACTGCAGTATTTGCAATAAACTATTGACGTTTGCGGAGCACATGGGTAATCAATCAGCGGCCTTTTTTTTATTGGCGAAATGTCGCCAATTTGCAGAATTTAATTTGGAAAATTAAAAAAAAGTGTTTTGGGAGAGTTTTAATCGCCAGAAATCAGAAAAATAGAGGAGAAAATCCGCCAGATTCCTAAATAGACAACCGCATACAAGGATGAATTAAGTTATGTACTTTGTATTTACATTACAGCCAGACTTGGTTAAATCTTCATTGTGGACAATTGCCACTTTTGCTGGATCGTCCAAGTTCCTTGGGTTGATTGTCACCTTGAGATGGGCCAATCAAATTGGTTTACTTTTTTAAAAATTTAACTTGAGAATCAACCCCCATTTAATTAATACAAACATGAATAAGCCCCAAGCTCCTTAAGTATAGGAGAAGGTTTTGTTGGTAGAACCTTCCAGATTTGAGGTCCCACTTGAAGTCAGTAGGCCGAGGGAAGGGGCCAAAAATTCGAAAGGTTTTACCAGTGAAACCTTCACCTACATAAAGATTAGCTATTTTTTTTTTAATCTTTTGTTCACATCTTTATCTTTTATTTTTAATTTTTTAATTTATTTTTTTGCTTTCAAGAGCCTTTGCCATAACCTAAAGCAATTGATTTGTTTTTTGGGCTTTTTGTGCCTCTGCCATAACCTAAAGCGGCTGATGGTGAAATGTCTATGCCATATCTCCATTTCTTGTTCATTCAAACAATGTTTCCTTGTTTGTGTGAGTTCTCCTTTCTCACAATGTTGTCTTCATTGTGCAAGCTCGATGATATAACACAATATATCTTCTTCAGTTCTTGTTTGAGAGAACTTTTCATTGGAGTACTTTGCATCTTCATTTCTTATTTGTGAATAGTTCTACGGTGGAATGCACTTTCATTTTCTTCCCTTTTTTTGTTGAAGCTATGTGTGTAGATGTTGGCAATGTGTGAAAACACCAACGGTGTAGCAGCTTCATCATCGATTCCTTTTTTTTTAAGTGTGTTTTTTTCTTACTTCGTTTCTTGTTCTTTTTTTTCATAGAATTTGTTGTTTTTTCTTAGGAGTTTTTTGCGAGGTCAATGCTTGTATCGACTTTTGCGATATTGCTTCCCAGCGTGTTTTGTTTTTTTGGTTCTTTACGCACCCTTGTTATAAAAGTGAATTGTTGTTCCATAAGTTATAGAGCTTTCTACATCTTTTTTTTCGCAAGTTTCACATCTTCTTGGTTTAGTGAACTTTGCATCAAAATCAAATCTTGTTATTTCTTGCTAGTATTTTTTTACATGAACTTAATACAAAGAAAAAGAAAATACAAACAATGGAGCTTCATCACTTTTTCTTTTTTTTCAATTTTCTTTTTGTTTGTAGCACCTTTTTATTTTTTGATTTTGTGTGGGCACATTTTGTTTTTATGTTAATGTTCATTTTTTCTCATCTACAATGAAAAGATGTTATTTAGGGTTCTTCTTCCATATTGATTTTATTTTATTTTTTACAATATCTTCTCCTTGCTTCAAAATGTTCTTTAATCACAATGAATCAATTTCCAAAAGACGTCATTGTTGTGAAATGTTTATAGTTGATGAAAAAGAATTTGAAGGTTTTTCAGAATCAACGAAAAACTAGCTTAGCCAATTGTGTGATGGTGAAGCTTCTTGTTCAAATGTTTTTACACCATCTACACCTTCTATTTTATACCTTCTTTTGCTTCTACATCTTTTATTTCTACATTTGCCTTTACAACCTCTATTGGCAACAATTGAAATGGTGTAGTTTTATGGTTTAATGATGAATTGAACATTTTTTTTTAACTCTTTGAGTTTTTTCCCCTCAAGATTTAAACATTGATACATTTTCACACTTTCACAACCCTTTAGTTTCTTTGGAGGGTGAAGACCTTGATGTCCACAACATAGCCAATGATTATAAGGATATCTATCCCAAGTCTATTGATCTCGTAGTTCATTGTAATGTTGTATTTCTAGTTAGTGCACTTCCTATTATTGGACCTCTTATTAATGCATTTCCTGCTACTACACCTCTTACCAATGCTCATCTTATTACCATTCCTCCTACTAGTGCACTTCTTGTTTTTCCATTTTTGACTATGGATCTTGCAATTGTTGCAACTAATGATTCATGTGTTATTATTGATGATGAATATGTTCTTCATAAGGTATTGCCAAAATCTTGGTTTCTTGAGATGAATGAAAGTTAATTGGAATGTTAATAAAAGCAATTGTAAAGCCAATAAACACTCAAAGGTTTGGGCTAAGAATGCATTTGATGAATGGCAAATTTTTTGAGGATATAACATAGAAAGATCTATTGTTGTTTTATTAAGAAAAAAGATATTGTTATGGAATTAATTGACATGTTGTCACTGTTTGTTCTTCAAGTTGTAAAGAAAGATGATAGTTTATAACCTTTAAGTAGGTGAATACACTCATCCAACTTTGTGAATTTTTTTTGGTCTAACTATTTTTTGTTTTTGGGTTTTCTTGTATCATTTTCTTTTTTGATTTATTTGATTTTATGTTACGGTTATTTCAAGTTGTTAATTAAGTCTAATTGAAATATTATTTTGTTTTGATGTAACATTCAATTGCTAATAAAAGGTATTGGCAAATTGATTTGGCAAAGGCAAAATCAATGCATTATGAAACAAGTATCACTTGTACAATATTGTTTAATATTCTTATTGATGTTAATTATCATTAGGTCAAGGTTTTTGATGTTGAAGCTGCATTACAGGCATCTAATGTTAGACTTGGGAAAATCATCCAAAAGTTTGATGTGTTTTCATTTCAAGAAACGTGAAACATGTTTCATCAAGTCAACACACCTTTCCATTTGGTCTAAATTTGAGGTTTGATTAGGATTTTTGCATAAGGAATTTTTTTTATCAAGGTGTGTTTTAAACTTCGGAAAATGGATTTTGAAGAATTGTTTTTGGTTTATCTATTTACTGGACTAGATTTTAGGTTTTACCAAAATGTTTATAATAATTGGCAAATTGACATGACAATGTTCGGCAAATTGTCACGGACCTTCTATTGGTTGCCGTGTGGAAGATGTCATGAAAACTTTCAAGGAACTGGCTTGTTAATGTCCCATGGAATGGCTAGATGATAAACTAGGTTTTCACCTTTTGTTCTGACAGCCCAAACCCATGTAAAAAAAGTCATGATGAAATATGGTTCATAAGAGTTTTAATTGGTAGACCCAACTATAATTAATTGTGGATAATTTGATTTATGATTTTCCCAGTTTGAAACAAAAGGTGATGTTGAACAAAATTGGGAAAAGGGTTAACATTACAAGGATGGAGCAAACATTCATCCCCCAAAGGTATTGTATGGAGGTCACTAAATAATGGGATCTAATTTCTTACAAAAAGTAAGTTTTTGGAAGTCCATTTTCTTCCTATACATATTACTTGTGCCCCACGGCCATAGAATGAGGAAAGGGGGCAAGTTTTCAACGGTCAAACCCCCCTATGGTGCAGGCGAGTGGGGGGTCACGGTTGAAGGCAAGCGAAAGGGGGGTCTGAGGGGGGGGGAGGAAGGTTGTTGATCTGTGTTGACCAACTTGCACATTTTTTTCTTATTTTTGTAGAGCTTCTTCTTCATGCTCTTGGAGAGATGGTGTTGCTAGTAGTGTTTTTCATTTATTTTTCTTATGTGAGGACTGTAGAGGAGCAATGAGACAAGTTTATGAAGCATTCTAAAATTTTAAGAAAACAAAGAAATGAAAGGAAAAAAAATAGTAGGTTGAAAAAAAAAAATTAAGAACAAAGAAGATAGAAAAGAAAAGGAAAGGGGAACAAGTGACAACATCAAAAGAAGAGGAACCAAGAAAGCAAAGTGAACCTTCAAGTTGGAGGTCCTTTGCACGTTGTGGAGCTTGGTGTGAAAGGTTGGACGAAAAGGATGTTCATGACCAAAATTTTGTCATCAGTTTGGAACATTGGGTATAGAAGGACATTAGAAGGTTTAAGTGCAAGCGTAGAGGAGATGGAAGGGTAAAACAATCTAGACCCGCTTGAGCAATTATAAAATGTGATTATTTATGACATTTTTTTTTGTTTATGCATGTAAAGAGCCCTAACCTGTAATGCTTATTGTTGCAAGATGCATGCTACCTTTTAGTGTTTGTTTACGATAACACCCTAATTTACTACCACAATGGTAACTTGTCGCAACATTCATGTTTAACATTTGGTCAGAACACTAAGTCATTAATTGTAGCAACATCAAATAAAGATTCAAAAAAGGCCAAAAAAATTTGGGTTTAAGGTTTCAAATTTGGTTCATGAGGGTGTGCGACGTGGAATTTGAGGGTGAACATGGGTTTGGTGTCACAATGGTTCAGGGTCACAACAGAAAGAATCTCCTGCAAATAAAATTCTAATATTTGAATGATCTAAATACAGTGGCAATAGGATACACGTCCCCTTGGACAATAGAATGCATCGATTACCAAATTGAATTTGTGCATGACAATTGGTTTATTCAATGTTATATTCTAAAGTTTAAATTTTTTTATGGCATTAACACTAAATCCACAAATACCATGAATCTAGTACATTTACTCTTTGACTAGGTTGGAACATAAATTTGTAATTCTCATTCTAAAAGCTTGAACCTTCGTTGCATAGTTCTTTGTTTTCATCGTGAACCTTTAATTACGGGTTTCAAAACTATGTTAAAATGGTCATAATCCAAGCCAATCATGAGTGGAACCCATAATGTGGGTACACAATCTAAAAGGCACATGTCCAAAGGGTCCATGAGGGTGCACCACACGATTATGTTGAAGATTCTTCACAGGGCATGTCGATGTTAATACTTTGCTATGGAATTGTGCTGCAAGTGATAAATACCATATTCAAAATCAATGTCAAAGCAGGTTTCTCTATGGATGACACAACATGCCAAATTTAAGAGGTTATGATATCAACCAAAGGAAGATCAATCTTCAAAGAACAATCCACACATGATTAACGTCAAGGTTTTCCTATTTATTATAAACGCAAAAGATGAGTTCTGACAAGTAAAGTTTTCCCTTTAGTTCAATGAAAGCAAATACATTTATTGATAGGGATTTCTAAAAGGATTGGAGGTTAGAAGATTGGTGGGAGAATGATGGTAAATATTTGATAAACCCAAGCACTTGATTAGCTTTATTTCATTGATGCCAAACCTAATGGATTTGATTTCTTAAATTACAGATTATGGTTACAAAGATTGGGTCAAGCAAGACTAGAAAAATGAGACGGGTGTCATGTCTAACCTAAATGCACTTACATAGATTACATGCAATGTCAAAATTCCTTTTATCCTTTAATTTTAACATTGCATGATGTGTGGGATTCTATTGAGGATAACACATAGTGCCCTTGTAAATACTTCTTGTGTAACATTTTTTTTCCGCATCATTAGAAGAAAAACATGTATTTTTGACTATTCTTTGTGACTAAATTTTAGTTGCAAAAAACATTTTGCAACTAAAATCCTTTTAGTCACCTAAAACAAGTCACATGTGATAAATTAGTCACAAATGACAAAAGGTATTGTATGAAAGAAAAATTCAACAAATACATTTCATCTTTTGACTCCATTATATACGTATTATCACATGCGACTAAGATGCAACTATTTTGGTTATAATTGAAGGCAAATCATGTGCTGCCACGTGTCTTAATATATGATTATTTATATTATTATTATTATTATTTCGAAATAATCTAAGACGTTTAATTCAAATACTTGGATGATCTTATATTATGACACGTGGCCCAATGTAAATATGCCACGTGGCATTCAAAAAAAAATAATGTTAAGTTGGTAGGTACTTAGGTAGGTACATAAATAGGTGTTTATAATCCTTACCTACCTACTTACCTACTTAGGTAAAAAAAATAGGTAAGTAGGTTTTACCTTCCTAAGTTAAATACCTACTCATATAGCTAGGTACTTAAGTAGGTAGGTACACAGGCCGACTTAGATGGGTAGGTCAAATCAAGTATCTACCTAACTAAATAGATAGGTAGGTTGCGGAGGTAAGTATTTTAGAATTGTGCATTATTTTATTTTATTTTTTGGGTTGAACCTTTTGATTAACTCATCCCATGTATAAAATTTTAATGTGAAATTGGATGGGTGCACCCCCTTCATTTATATAGTGTTCGAAATAAGAATGAAAAACAAACAATATGGGATAAGTTTTGAAGTTGCAACTTCCTTACAAACTAAGTTGTAATTCCAAAACTTTCTTCATGCTTTACTTTCTTAGTTTTTAGATTTTTAAACAATTCAAATACTAGATAATTAAATAATCATTTAATTAATAATGATGAAATTTACATATATTTAAATTATAAAGTATATACTAGAAATATTCAATATTCATTATCAATTACTTAAATAAGTAATAACTTCTTAATATTTAACAAACTAACGATTTAATTACTCACAAATTATTAATACATAACTCATAAATAATAAAATATTTCAAAATTTTTTATAATTTTTTAGAATCTGATTGAATTACATATAATATAATTAATGTGAAACTAATTTAATGATTATAATTGTTATTAGAAAGTAAATTTTTACATGAATTTTTAAAAAATTATTATTCAACTAATTACATTACTTATTGTATAATAACATTTATCATTGTAAAAATTATTATAGGTCAACTATTTTTTTTTTCTTGTTAATTATTAACTATAAATACAAAAATTTGTTAAACATAACATTCATTTTCATAATTACTGTAAAAATACTATAAAATATTTATCATAGATGATTAATCACAGAATTTTTTTAAATAATATTATTATATAATAATTTGTGAAATTAAAATCAGTAAAATAATTATTTTAACTACACTATAATTTTTCCAAATTTTTAATTCAGGTTTGAAGTTATAAATTAAAGAGTGTGAATAATTATGTTCAATTAGAAAATAGTTATGCACATACTAATTCTTATCTGAAATAATTACAATGATTTTAAAGTAATGTCACATTAATTTAATTAATTAATTTCTTATAATATAAGAATATAAATTATATAATATACAAATCTATGTTATCACAATAATTATTTACTCACTTAGATTTAATAAAAATAATCATTATAATTATTTATAAAAGTGATTTATTATGGATACACTAGTAGAAAAAACCCTTGAAACTGAATCAATAATTTTTTGAATTAAAATATAAATTTAAGATTCCAAAATAGTAATTCAAAATTCAAATATCAATTTTTAAATCAAATAAGTTTTTTGAAGTTAAATAAAAAATTTCAGAATTGAAATGTTAATTTTCAGATTCAAATAATAATATTCAAAATTAAACTTTCCATTTAAAGACTCAATTAATAATTTTCTGAATTGAAATATTAATTTTGAGAATCCAAAATAATAATTTGGAATTCAAATCTCAACTTTCAAGTTAAATAATTTCTTAAAATTTTAATTTTAAACTTCAGAATTCAAATATCAAGTTTCAAGTTCAAATAAAAATATTTAAAATCAAGTTGCCGATTTTTAGACTCAATAAAGTTTTTTAAATTGAAATAATAAATTTTCAACTCGAAAATAATAACTTAGAATTCAAATATTATTTTTTAAATCAAATAAGCTTTTTGAATTTAAATAAAAAATTTCAGAATTGAAATGTTAATTTTCATATTCAAATAACAATATTCAAAATTGAAATGACCATTTTTAGGCTCAATTACTAATTTGGAATTTAAATTTCAGGTTTGAATCAAATGATTATGTAAAATTCAAATGAAAAAATTTCAGAGCTGATATATAAAATTTTATATCCACATAGAAATATTCAAAATTAAAATGTCCATTTTTATGATCAATTAATAATTTTCTGAATTGAAATACTAATTTTTGGATTCGAGAATATTAATTTAGAATACAAAATCAATTTATAGATCAAATAATTCTTTTTGAATTGAAATTGAAAATATCATATTCACATCAAAAAAATTTAATTCAAATAATATGTTAAACAATTGAAATAACAATGTTCAGATTTGAATAAAAAATCGAAATTAAAATATTAATTTTGAAATTCATTATACGAACAATATACATATGTATGCATATTATATATATATATAATTTTAGTACATACATTAAAATACACCCTTATGTCATTGTAGAATACTTTTAGGATGTAACTAATTTGGTGACTATTGCAACTAATGGGACATATCAACCTATTAATGGATGAAATTAAATATAAAATTGATGTTACCAATAGGATGAAATTTTTAATAGTTGCATCATAATTGTGAAAATGATCAAAATAGTTGAAAGTTGGTCTTGTAGTTGTAAATAATCCCAAATCTAGTCGCAAACGACTACAAGTCGCATGTAGTTGTAAATGAAATGGTTACATTTTGACTGATTTCTACTAATGCATGGACCTCATTGTGGTGTTGATGTGAAGATTATCGTCCAAGGATCTTCTAGTGGTCTTTGGATATCCATTTTTGATTATACAAACAAATTCTATTCTACGGAAGTGGTGTATTTGAAAAAAAACCCACCACCAAGTCTGTCATCCATAGCAGTGCATTTGGGCGGTAGTTTACTTGGATGGAGAATATTTGAATGATGATGAACACACAATCTACATCATGAGAGGCTACACACAACCATGACGGCAATAAGAATGAATGTGGCAAAGCCCAGAGTGAGGGAATGGAACATGATTGGGGAGACAAGTTGGGCCATGCAATTTAATTTGAAGATGTCATTAGCCCAAGCACTATCATGAAAGTTGTTCCCCATCACCATTTTGATTACGACTAAAGTTTTTATATGCTTCTTCTGCAACAGCAAAAGAAGCAATTATACAACAATAGGCCATGATTGATTTCAACACCCTCTTCATACATCTGATTTATTCTATATGAGTAGGGGGGCCCAAATTTTTGTCATCCCAAACTAATCAAGCTTTAGGGAAAATCTTGGGTTTTACAAAACAATGTTTGATTGACAAAAATTCATGGCAATCGCTTTTGTCTCGCTTGCATCGCAAACCGTGTATGGTATCAGTGTGGTGGTCAAGTAGAATGATTTCCCCCCTCCCCTCTTCGACCAAGTTCATGGAAATATCAATTGCATGACACCTAATTTGTGTCAAATGGATTATTTATGAGTGAGACCATGGGAAAGGGATCCCAAACAACTAGCATTCACAACGTGGGGACCATTGTCCTTCTCATGTTCATTCCATGCGATCGGTCTCAATAGTCGAACATGTTTCCTTCTAGTGTCAAAAATTTTATACTTAATGTCAAAGCTCCCCAACAACATTTGACTTTCCACAATGCATAATGTATATGTGCATGTCCTCTACATTTGATGGGAGGATCTAATTGTGGATCAAATTGTTTAGTTTCAAGGGTTCTTTAAACGTGGAAATGACCAAATCTTTTGAACTTGGTTTCTTTGTTTCTCGGGAACAAATTTGAATATACAAGCACACAAGAGGTATATTTCTTGGGGATGTTTGGCAAGAGAAACTAAGAACTAGATTAACTTTTCATTGGATTTTGGATTGTATGACACATTTAATATTTTCAAGGAAGAAAATTTCTAGTCCAAATGCGGTGAAATGTCTAATGAGCACTATCTAGGGGTTGTACTGAAACAAACTATGTCAATCCACGTGACTTGTCCCCCCTTTGTGACACACTCATCACCATAACGAGGGGAATTGAAATCGATTGTTCTTACTTTGGCCTCGCCCAATGCATGGAGTCCACAAAGGCTAACTCGCTTGGACAACACATGTTCCACCTATAGAAGTTTTCCAAATGTACTCAAAATTCCCTTGTGATTTGCATTACATTATTTCCTTTCAAAGGGGTAGGAAGTAAACCTAACCGGCATATGTGTCACATCTTGGACCTAAGTTTTGTAGTGATATGAGAAACATCACATCATGTTTGAATGTTGTGAAAGCCTGATGAAATTTTTTAAAAACTCATATTTTCAGTTACATCTATTTCAAGAATTTATGGGATGTCAGCCTAGAACATGTTTGGCACAAACATTAGATGGATTCCATGCGTTGATGTATAATATTTTCCTCCATTTTGAGATTGTTGTTTCAAATTTGCATTGACCATCCACTTCTACCAACATTTCTTCACGTTTTGATTTCTTGGCTTACATGAAAACTAAGATGTTTGCATTTTCCTAGTTGGTTTGATGAGGTTTTTTAACTCGCACCTCTATTGTGGATTTAAAGTTCTAGTTGACAACTTGCTACTTACCTTTTTGTTTCTTTCTTGGTGGCTTAGATGCATCTTCATAGGGTTGCAAATGCAAGTGATTTACAAAAAAAATTCAAGTACTATGAATCATATCCTCACATTGCACTTGTTTGTTCATGTCCAGAAAAAACGGATTCAAGGATCAAGACTTACTTTTTTTTGAACACTCAATTTCCTTGTCATACCCAAACATTGAATTGTTGAAATCCATGGTCAATTGCAATAACATTGGTGGTAGCAGCAATGGAGTTTAGTTGCAAAAGTTGAAGATGGTGTAGAAAGCTTGAGGTGGAGATGATGAGTTGTGAAGTGGATGAGAGGGGAGACAAAATCGACCATGAAGTTTCTTTGGTGACTGACCAAGGAATCAACATGGAACTTGAAAGGAACGGTAGAACATGTTTTCTTCATATGGAACAAGGATATTTTTACATGGCATTGAGTTAAAGTGGCACTATGAACCATTCAAATTTTATTTTGAAATCTAGCAATTATTAAAATTTTCTTTTTTCAAACCACCAACCTGCCACTAGCTTACCACCAACATAACACCATTTGCCACATTAGACGCCACATAGATTTAAGTGTTAGCTAGCATTTTTGGTGTAATTCACGAACAATTCTTTCTATTATATGCGGTTAGATCACAACATTTGGTTTATAAGTAGAGAACCAGCCAAAGCACTGGTGAAATCAAATTCAGGCCTGAAATTATAAGGGTGTAAACAATTTATTTTAAACTGAATGGTTATTTTTTCATGTAAGATGTGAGATCTTTCTGAGGTGCAACTTAATTTCCATGCGACAAGAGTGAGAGAAAATGAAAGCCCAAAGTTGTTTTTGGGTCTAGCTGACCCTTCACAGATTCTATGACAAGTTCAGGTAACCCTTAACTATCCCTAATTTCCTCTCAAAAGGGGGAGGTTCTCAATTAAAAACATGAAAGTGAGACCCCTAGTTGGGTGAAATATTTGGTTATTCAAACTTTTGCAAATTGCCAGATCCTTGCATTCCCAATCCTTAGACCATATTGGAATTGCTAGTCACATTGAATCCCCTTTCATTGGAAACATGTCCAATCTGTGTACTCAAAAAATGAGGGACATCAAAACCCTACAATATGATCTTGTAAGCTTCTCAACTAACCATGTCAAAACCTCATCTTAATCAGCTAGAAGCAAGCTAGCCCAATCACCACTGCACCATCCACAATGGTCCCTTGGGCTACGCCAGGGCAAACACAAACTTTTTGCTCATCAATCCCCTTGAGCAAAACAAAGCAATTTCTACCCTCTTGAAGCTGTCTTTTGTTAGCTGCTCAACCTCATACTCCTTGCCCTTGAATGTGACATGCTTGCATGCAGACCTCTTGATTGCCAGAAGCTTAAGCCTGCAGTAGGGGGAATTCTTATCCAGTATTACTCAGACTCCTACCCCACCACTCGTTTTGCTCCCACTACTGCCATAGCCAGACTACAATCACCTCACTTTTAGGAAACTATAAACAAGTTGCAAACATAACCTCCTTGTTAATTATCACCCCTAAATGCTGCAACCTACTACTCTTAGGGAGACAACAATAACACTGTTACTTTGTGACTAGACCTGGTCACAATCAGGGCTTCTCGCAGTGAAATTCTGCTAGATGAAAATATTGCTTGCTGGTATTGACCACAAAGCACAAATCATGATGAGTTCAACAGCACAAATCATGATGAGTTCAACAGCTTTGGAGTATGGTCATGCCATAATCTGAGGTTGCTTATGGCATTAGAATCACCTCGAAGCTCATTGCAGGCACAGAAGCAGCAGCAACACCAAATTCAAAGAATGGAAATTTCATTCTCAAGTGGTCTTCTTCTTACACCATCACTAAACCCTAGACCCTGACCCATTATGTATTGCTGAGAAATACTAACTCAAGACACTCACAGGAGTGCCACACCATCACCTTAATCACAAAAAGCAGTGACAAGCTGCCACACAACTCTTGGCACATGTTCTCACTCAGACCACTGAGGGAGTCAGTATAAGAAAACAAGTTATGGATTCACCTCAAAATTAAGTATCCAAAACATTCAGTTTGCTTCACAAAACTCATAAATACCAAATAGGAGTGTCAACAGATTCAGGGGCATCTCCACTGAACTGACTGCACAGGTGCAACCCAAAATTTAACACTTTTCATCATGGCAGGACATTATTCTATACACAAGTAGCACCCATAGCTACTCATCCGGCAACTCCCTCATTTGAAACCTCATAGGAAATTCACTGATTGTTGCTCTCATTACACTCCAAGGCTGCAATGATCATGAAAACCCTTATGAGTGTACATCCACTAGCTGTAAAAACACACTTCTTGATGCATGTCTGCACTCAAAATTTCCAGTTTAATTTAGTCCTCCACTTTCATATGAACATGCATAACTCTCTTGGAATGCATAGATAAAGAGCTTGAGAATTGTGCAAAGGGCTTCTTGATAAAAGAAACTCATTGTTGTAATTCAAAAGCTTCTCAATAAGATCCACATGGGTCATAAGCATGCGCCAGCAATAGTATCGTACCAGAGCCAAAGCATCGAGTGCATCCCTGTGTAACATACAAAAAATAAATAGAAGGTTATCCACGAGTTTCCTGCAGAATTATTTGAATATAATTTGATGATTAAACAGACAAGGTTCTTGGCACCAGAGCTCCAAGGCACTGCATATCCCAAACACAACACAAAACAATGGCTAAAGATGAAGATACATATATACTCTAAGCATGTCATCTAATCTCCATAGCTGAATAAAAGGATTTAGGGTTGTGGAATCTAGTCCTGCATAGCTGCAACAACAAGACTTTACTCCCATAACTAGCATCCTAAAAACCAATGTAGAAGAACTTGTTCACGAACTACAAAGCTCATTGAGCGTTAAAGAACACATCCAATTACCCTTCTGTATAGTCGGCTTGCAAAAGATCCAGATAAGTATCCCATTTGTTTCCGATCACCTACCCCAAAAGACAAAGTCGCACCGTCATGATCCTATTCTAATAAACCTTGTGCAATCTACCATACCACATATCCCTTTGTGTGCTCCTTTTCATGAAACCCTACCTCTCCCTTTCTGTGCTCCTTCTCTGGAACCCCTACCTCGTAACCTTATCGTACAACTTCCCGTCAGGCAACCAACCCCTTTACCTCTCTACCGTCCAAAAACATAAAATCTCCAGCCCATCGAAAGCGTCGCAAACCCCAGAAAGAACACAAGCAAGCAGAGCAAAGACCTGGAGGTACAACAACCGACACAGAGTTTGTTCGTTAAACAAATATACCTTGCCGCAGGTGAAGCATCACACCGGGATTATCATCTTCTCGATCTTCCGAACCTCTTTCTGGAAGCTCCTTAACAGAAAGCGAAAGATTGATTCACAAAATCGCGCGCGAGAGAGAGAGGGGGAGAGAGAGCGACCAAGAAAGAGTGAGGTATGAGAGAGATCTGTAGATGGGGAAGAGGGTTAGATTAGGGTTAGGGTTTAGGTGAACCTGCGGAAGATGCTTCCTACCATAGCTCGGTTTCACTGGTTCCATATCCATCCAAAGTTTTCGTTTTTATTCATCCAATTGTGTTACATTCGTTTGATGGGAGGGGTTGATGGAATTGGAATGATATGAGGTAATAACTTATGTCCAACTTTCATCTCTTTGTGTGTTCTCTTTCCTTTTTGCCACCTTTATTTCTAGAGGTTGGTTTTAGGCCCCTTCCTGCAAAGAAGTTCATCTGAGCTTCACTACTTTCAAATGGATTTATATCAATTTTGAGAACCTCTTCATCAATCTGCAAAAGTCCCAAATTTTGGAATATTGAAAAAATAAAAACCTTTTCCACACAATTATTTTCCCCCCAATCTTGGACTTGAGATGCTTTTCAAAATTGGAGTTGAACAAAAATGGCCATATACTTTCCTTTTATCATGAACCCAATTATGGTGGGTTGTGGGGGGTGTTTCGAATAGTGCATACTTGAAGGCCACAATGATTCTTAAAGGTTACATAATATGGGGGTCAAGTAAGTAATTAGGCTTATTTAACTATTTAACCATGAGTAACCTAAACCTAAGTTCAAAATACCTAGATATTAAATGATATCGAAATCATTTGGGTGGGTTATGTCATTTTCAAAACTCAATACCATTTAGTTGTCATGATTTGTTTGATATCCCAATGCCACACATTTGATTCTTCAACCAATTCCTATGTCCATGTGCCAAAATGCTTTTTCAAATCCTATGTCTCAATGATTTTGTTTCCCATATTTTGGTTAATGGGCAATACCTATGTTAAAATCCTATGACATAGCAAATCCTAAAAATTTGATATTTTTGTAAGTCTTGGAATTGAAATAAGAAGTTGACATGACTCAATTTGAAGTTTGCAAATTCATTAATTGTAATACTTATGTTGGGATTCATGTCACCTTTAAAAATGCCTATGATGGGGGATATGCAATATTCAAACATGTGTAATAATACTCACACAAGATGATTACAATTTTTTTTTAAAAATCAAAATTAAATATTAACCTTTTTAGCCCTCCATGGGATATAGTTAATTACATTGTACCTCGTAATCAATTAAAAGATGTAATTAAAAAAAATTCCATTGAAATTCATATATTGGTTTATGTGAAAAGGACATAAAGTTGAAAAGCCATACTATTATTTTTTTCAAATCATCTTCTTATACCATACCTAAAAGAATAAAATTATGTAAAGTAAAATAATTACATGAACAAAGTATTTTTATTTTATTTTATTTTATTTGACACATCCATGTTTCCCAAACATTGCAATACATTTATCCTCATTGAACAAAACCATAGGACAAAAATAATATGAACATACAAACCATTGGATTTGGAGGTATTTTAGCCATTTTCAAAATCTACTATAGAATATTCAAATTTTTATGAAAAAAAAATTATTTGTAGAAAATGACATTTAGTAAAAGAAAATTCAAAATTTTAATTCAAAATCCTTATTTAAAATTTTGATTTAATGTTCTATTTACCCTAATTTATATTAATATAATTCATTTTAGTTGATTTTAGTCAAGTTTAGCTAAATGCGTTTGTTGAACTAATTTATGTTTAGTTTAATTTATGTTAAATAATCTAGTTTATTCAATTTTTGCCAATTTTTGCCTACATTATTTTATTTTAATTATTTTAATGAATTAAAAAGTAATCTTACGAAGTTTAATTAATGTAACATAATGTAAACAAGCTCAATTTAGTTTAGTTTAGTTTAGTTTAAATTAATATATAAGCTTGTTAATATTGTTCTCTATTTTCAATTGAATTAATATACACAATTTTCACTTTTTGAAATTAACTTTAAAAAATGATCATCATTGGTAGTGTGTAGTATAGTGAAACACTAATTATGCAATACTTATGTTTTCAATTATCCTTGTTATAACTTGTTATATTTACATGATGGGTATGTATGAAATGTGTAACACTTATGTTGGGGTTTCATGATTATAGTATGCTGATTCAACATAATCACAATGTTCATTCCAAAATATTGTTAAAATACTTAACAAGATAGTTATGTTGTGACTAAATTAACTTTAATTATAACATGTAATACCTATGATGTGGGTATGTGGGAAATTATTTATGTTGGGGTTCCATGATTATAACATGTCAATTTTTAACATAATCATAATATTCATTTCAAAATAATGTTAATTGTGCAATACTTATGTTGTGATTCAATTAACCTTTGTTAGGGCTTGTAATACTTATGATTAGGGTATGTGACATGCCAAAAATATGCAATAGCTATGTTGAGGTTCATCGGTATTAAAGTCCCCAACTTTTTGGGCTCGATGTTAGAGTTTTTTTGGGTAAAGTTAGGAAAACACAAGGCCAAAACCCAAGGAACAACCAGACAAGTTGAAGTTGTTATAACATTGATTATATACACCTCATCGTAATTTAAGTTTTTGAATGCTTTTGGGCCTTTTGGTCAATAATCCCGTGCAACTATTGTTGTAAGACTGAAGAATCCTTTTTGACCAACTTTGCATATGTTATATGAGAAACCAATCACAACACAAGTTGGGCAATATGAGAACGAGTATGAAAAAGAAGCAACACCAAAATTTGCACAATGTTGGGAGGTATACTCTATGTTATTAGGCATATCACTTCCCATGTCCTCAACATCTCAAACCTTGCCTGTAGTTTTCCCATGATGGTGTGGCAGGGACATAAAAAACACAATTTTTGCCTCACATGTTCAAAAGGGCACTATAATCCTCCAGAAATTTCCCTTAACTCGCTCTGTATTGCCATGAAGTGTTTTCATAGAACTAGAGAAATAAGAAAAAAAAATGTCAACAAAATACAACTTGATCAATGAAGATGTTTGCCTATTTAATTGTCACTATGCCCTTTTATTTCTTGGTACACCCCTACTAGGTAGATTATATGTACACATGGTTGAAAGCAAAACAAAAACAAGAATAAAAGAAGAAAAGAGGAAACATAAAAATAAAAACAAAAAGAAATGAAAGATAAAAATCAGGAAAAATGGGAAACAAAACTATAAAAGACAAAAAAAGAACAATATATAAAAAGAAGAAGGAAGGAAAAATAGACCAAAAAAAAAGAGAAACTACAAAGAAAAAATATAAACACAAAAAAAAAGAAGACAAACAAACAAAAGGAAGAAAGACAAAAACAAAAACAAACAAACAAAGAAAAAATCGAAAATAAGAAAAATCGAAAAAAAGAATAAATGAATATTAAATTTTAGGAATGGGTTTCAAGAATCTTTTGACATTTTTCTTGAATTTATTGTTTAAAATTCCTTCCTTTATAAACATGCCATACTGATGTCACCCCCACAACTTAAAAAAATTCATTATGTGGTTATGTGAAAATAATGAAAGCCTCAACCTTCATCCTTCACCTCACACTTCTAGCTTGAATTTTTTTCACTATGTGGGTAGGTGATTGATGGAAACCCTCCCAACCTTCCTCACTTCACCCGTTTAACTTTTAAAAAATTGACCATGTTGATAAGCAATTTGACGAAAGCCTCCAACTCACCTCACCTTGCTTCACCTTTTCAACTTGAGGGATGAAAAAAAAAAGGTCGGTAGGTGATTAATAATAGCCCTCCCACTTGATCTCAGGTTTTCAAACTTTTTTTTCTTAAAAGCATCCAAGCTTTCATTGAAAAAGAAATTTAGTCAACTTAATCAAAAGTTATACATTAAACTTTTCTTTCCAAGCCATGTACCAAGCCGTGTACCTATTCACTATTGTTGCTTCAACGCTTCTTACAAAGTCAACAAAAGGAGAGAAAAAAGGAAAAAAAAAGAATGGAAAACATAGGAAAATAAAAGAAAAAAGAAAAAACCAAAAAAAGAGACAATTTGACATCCACTAATTTGTCCATTCATCCTAGCTACGTAATAAAAACTATTAACTCCTTGGCATCCTTGGATAGGTAATCTAAGGACCACCTTCAATGAACAAGACAGGTATACTGAGTACCCTAATACCTTTACCATTCCGGCAACAATTTAATTATCTTCAATAAATGTTGATTTTTTACAAAATTAGCTGTTCACAATGCCCGAAGTTGTAGAAGTTATATTGTTGTTCATTGTACATGGTTATTTTGTTTATTGCCAGTGTAAATGGCCACGTCTTAGGAAGTGCCAAAATTTTAGGAAATTCTTATTGTTATTGCAGGGGTGAAAAACAGAAATAAATAAATAAATATTCGGCAAGAAAATGAAGGAAGAATGGTAAAGGTACTATGGTACTCTGAATTCGCCTCTGAATACGAGCCCTAACCTGAACTTGACTCCGTCTGTTGTGCCCTGCAATGGATGTCCTTCCTTGGAAAGCAACTTTAAAGTAAGGTGAATGGTGAACATAGCGAGGCACCGACAGGCCTCAAAGTGGCTACCAGAGTTAACCAACAGGCCACCAACACACATGGTGTCTGGAGATGAAACGCGTTTTCATTGGATCCCTATCCCAGACCTAACCATAGTGGTCAGCTACCCTATACTAACCAATCACATGCATCTATCCACCTAGTAACCACCTAGTGCCTTACCTAATTAATTACCTACCTACTAACCACTTGCATCCCTTGCTTGCTTATGGGATGTACCATCTACCTAGTAAGCTCACAAGGGCTCAACCCTGTGAAGTGTGAAAGCCCTTCGCCTGGGTGCCTTACCCTACACGTAAAGCACTCCAACTTTTTTTGCTTTGTTAATTTTTTGGGTCCCTTACCTGCCCTAGGAAATCCAGAACTTTGGACAGCCTGCCAAAGAAACTTCCTTTGTAAGTTACTCCCCTTTCTCCTCATCTTTTTCTCCTCTTTTTCTTCCTCCCTTTCCTTTCCTTCACTTTTTTTTTTTCTTTCTCTCATAAAGTTTTAAACTTTTCACTGGAGATAAAAATGTGTTAAAAAATATATACATATAATTCAAAAAAAAATCAAATCAAATATCTCAACAATGTAATTCAAAAAAATATTGCTGGTTTCATGAAAAAAAAAAAAAATCATTTTTATTCAAAAAAGGTAAAATTCTACAAATACATTAGAAACTAAGGAGATGCAAACAGAGGAAGTTCGCCTCGTTAAAATTTGACCGACTTACCCTAGAGTAGGTAAAAAAACGGCGAAGTGACACTATGCAACGCGCATCATTTGCGGATTTCTTTTCGCTGGAAAGATGTGCTGGGGAAAAAAAGAGTTAGGGCTAAAAGAGCTGCTGTGCTTTACGTAGGTGAAGGGTCTATTATCAGACCCTTCTCCTATACTGAATCGGCCTCAATTAATAGGACCTTTTGGCCCTGGCACTAAGCCCGTCAAACTATTTCTACATCGGACTTTACCAGGACTTTACACTTAACCAACGCAGTTGTACAAAGTCCTACGCGGAAACGAGTAGATTGATATCAATGGGATTCCCACTCACTGTGCTTGTTCGTCCCTCTTCGATAAAGTCTAACTCCCTCTCTCTGTACACACACAACAAGCTACGCATCTTGTCAGACGTCAAAGCTCTCTCGTCTCACTGCCTCCCTGTCTCAGATTCAGCTCCCTGCCCCTTTGCTCCGACTTTTTTTCCTCCGTTTTCTCTGTGGTTCACCCACCCACTGCAGTGTTGTCTGTGCTCCGCTCCCAGCCCTCATCAGATCTTCTCGCTGCCTGGATCCGCTCAGATCCCTCTCCCTCCTCCATCTTCCAATTTTTTGGTTGCGTATCTTTAGCCGCCCTCCTCCTACCCCCATCGTCTTTTTTTGTTTCGTTTCGTTTTTGTTTTTTGTGTTTCTTTTGCCGTCTTCCTCCCACCCCAGCGGTATTATTTGCCCCTGTCCCTTGTAGATTATTTTGAGCGTTCTTCGGTTACGCTCATCGGCTCCACCGACCGTGCTATTTCATTTCTCGCTATAGTAGTGCCTCGTGCGTCGCTGATTTACGGTTACATCGACTCCACCAAATCGCTTTTGCTCCGATCCCCGGCCAGCCACACCAACTACACCCATCTCGCCGCGTCCACGTAAGCATTTCACGATTTTTTTATAAAAAAAATTCTCTCTATCTCTTTTGTAACCTTCACACATTAGGTTGTACGTCTCAAGTTTCGTTGAATTGTAATATTGTGCAAGAGATATGCAATAATACATGGCAAGGGAAAATTTGAGGTGCGTCTTTTGGAAGAGCTGAAACTTGTCTTTGTAAGTTTACCCACATCATGGCACAATGCATCGAGATATCCATTGCAAGTTTTGCTGTTTGCTACTCTGTGAAAATCTAAAAATAAATTTTCCTTACAACTTTCAGCTCAAATGTGATTTTGGCTTGTTATTACTTGTGTACAAATTTGCAGAGAGCTCATCATTCAATAAAAACTCTTAGGCAAAACTCACAAGTATGTTTGTATGTTTGTTGCATGTTAATACATCTTTGATCCTTCATAACTGCAAGACTAAGCTTGTGTTATGATATTACCTAACAAAAGAATGTTTTATGAATGGAAAAATAAGCCTCAGTCATGAATGGTTAACAAACTCAGTGTCTGTCTAAATCAAATTACGCCAAATTCAGTTCATTTAAATGTGTATGTAAACAATTAGAACTTGAGCTTTGACAACCATAATTGATCCATGTTGGATACTAAACTTTGCACAATAGTTAACTTTTCTATGTTATGATGACTACTATTTTAATGCATTCATGTATGTAGAAGGTTGTAAAAAGAAAATAGATTATGCACACCATTAATTGAGGGCAAATAGTCAAACTTAGCACTATGCTCAAACATGGGTTTGTACTAGTATATGTTAAGATTTCCAAACAAGTGCCAAAAAACCAAATTGTATGTAAATTAATCATCTTTTGGGTGCACTTGAAAAGTACTTAAAAAATTTTACATCATCATGTCCATGTGCCTTTTCTAGGAATGTATGGAAAGAAACAATTGTACATTTGTAGAAAGACTTTTTGAATGATTCCATAATGAACACTAAATTTTGACATCCAATAAGTTTTTTTTGACACATGAGGCCATTAATTGGCCAATACAGCTTTTCATTTGTTGATAAATGAAAGCCCAAACATCCAAGTTAAGTTGTGGAAAGAAATGGAACAAATAAGTTCCTAGTCCATAATTAAATCAATATGTACTCAAACAAGTTTTGTTGCTGAATCTACAAAATTTATGTAATGTCCATTTATTTGATATTGAAATTTTGCATGCTAACTTCCTTGCAATGACAATTTTAGGTAGTTTCCACTTTATAATCAGAGTTAGTTCCAACATGAATAAAAAGTGGATTTACTTTCGATTTTAATCCTATTACATTCAATTGACAAACTTGTGTGTCTTGAATAGGCTATATTGACTTGCAAGTTTTGGGCAATGGAGCAAGTGATTAATCCAGTTGAAGAAGCCCTTGGCATCATCGAGAAAGTGAAGGAAGTAGCAAATGGCATATGGATAAACAACCACCAATGTAGAAGACTTGCCAATCATTTTGAAACTGTAGGCATTTCACTTTGCTATTGGAGAGAGGTGTGCAGGAATACTCTGATGAATGATGAGGAAATTTTTCCTTTTCCTACTGCAGCATTCAATGACCTCCTTATTGTCTTGAAGAGGGGGGAGGCCTTGGTGTTGCAATACAATGAGCAACATTGGTTGACAAGGTTGTTGACAAGAGCTGACAATCATGAAGGTTTTGAAGACATCCACAGAGAATTTGATAAATGTAAGCTCTTTTTATTGTCTGGTGAGTTTGACCATTCACCAGACA
>Ga0209611_10002218_pt1 | contig 34067 bp, 31 predicted proteins | sample S1TSphgellanicum_3_FD_187693 | JGI IMG/M metagenome (GOLD analysis project Ga0209611, IMG submission 187693) | Host-associated microbial communities from peat moss isolated from Minnesota, USA - S1T2_Fc - Sphagnum magellanicum MG (SPAdes) (version 2) | ecosystem: Host-associated > Plants > Peat...
CAGCACAGACGGGGGGGAGCTCGACGGGTGCATTATGCACCGGGCTCACACTAGTATGAAGCCTAATTAACTTGGGAGGCACAAGTGGAAATAAGTAACAAAAAAACAATTTTTGAAACTACTAAATATTACATTTGGGTTTAACCTTGAAACAAAGGACATACATATGTTTTATGCTAAGAAAATTTAAAAGAGATTCAAATTCTAAAATACAATCCACCTTCTTATTATTGAGAGAAGAATTATTATCACAATATGGTATTAAGTTCTACCCTTTGATTCTTTATCGCAATATGGGTTGGGTTAGTCCAAACATTACACAAGTGCAATGCTATGTTGCTTGAAATTACTTATGGAGAGGACAAGATCATAACACCACAACTCAACTCAATTCCATTAACTATTATGTAAAAAGAAGAATTTGATTGATCCTAAAGCTCTAAATGCATTATTAAGAAAATGGATTTTGATGGCATTGGAGCTTGGTTAGTTTAACCTAAAGACCCTAGTAAGGTATAGAATGAACATGTTTAACATTTCCAAAAATAAAAGATAGTCACTTTATGTAAATTGGGTCCTTGTAAAAGTTTACAATTTTTTTTTGACATTAGGGATTTGGAATATAATTTTCAAAACATGAAAATGGTAAATGAAACAATTTAACCTTATCCTCTTACCCTTATTGAAGTTGTATACAAATGTAGATGTGGTGGTCAACACACTTTAAAGGTCAATAATTTTGGGTGTCCATTACTAAAATATAATACTTTCACCAAAATGAACTAAAGACAATTGAAAAACTTTGGAACTCCTAATTGTGAAATTAAAAAGTTGGGAATAGATTAGAATGACCTACTATTTTAAAATTATGAACATTCAATTTGAAAAGAAAAGCTTATTAAAAGGTGAAAAAAAAAATGCTCTCCCAAAAGGCAACAACAAAAGTATAATGAATTGCATATATTTTACACCAACAACTCCTCAAATCCATGGGAAATCCTACAAACCATCAAGGATTTTCAATCTTCATGCAAATAAAGAACCATATGATGATCGGGTTATGCTTTCAAAAGTTATAATATATGATGTAAATGTGAAATCCAATTATGTCTTTGTGAAAAAAAGATGATAGAAGTGGTGACCAATTACAAATGTCAATAGGCAATTGGCATAGGGTTCAAATGTCTATGATAAGGAAGGGGTCAAGAAGGGCCACATTTCACAAGAATATTTTACATAGGAAGTTTAAATTATTGGAATTTGATCTAGATCAATATAAATGGTTTGACAGTTTGATATTTATTTCACTAATTTGCTGAAAAAAAATTGGAAATTGTAGAACAATAGAAAAACCTTACTTCAATAAATCCCATAAAAGTAGGTATTGTCCCAAGCTATAAGGTTAAGTGGCACAACATTGGAAGAATAATCAAAAGAAGAAGGATGCTGGATTCATGTGGACCTTATACTACAAGGCTATAGTCATTAACATGTGGAGAGCGTGAATGTGTAAAAATGTGAATATGGACTATCAAGTATGTGTAATTTGGCAATTCTTGAAACCTTAAGATTCTATGAATGTCCTAAGGCAAGACTAGTTTATAATTGGGCCACCAATGTACCTTTTAACCTCAAGCGTCCCCCATAGATGGATAGAAAAATGAAGAGGTTAAATGTTATGAGATGCCTTTTTAAAAAAGAAGCTTCCATGGATTCATAAATAATTCATCCCAATATGTCATTCTTGAAAGGTGTAATGATTTGGAATCTATGGATTGAAAGGAATGAGAAAAACTTTAAAGATTAAAACTAGTATGATCATAAATTAACTAACATGATATTAAATGGAATTGTGACTTATGGTAGACTTGAATGGGAGAAAATGTTCCATTTGATTAGTTTTGACAAGAAATGGTGTCTTCATTTCACTAGCTCTACTAAGAACCATCACAAAGTAAGATGGAACTACCAACTACTTACATTAATTAATATTTGTAATTAACTTGGTGCTCCTTTATTTGGTGTTAGAGGATGGGTTCCCCTTAGCCTATTATTGATGTTTTAAAAAACTCTTTTGTGCAATAAATCTCTTTCCACTAGCTTCATAATAATAATAATAATAAACTTCCATAGTTCATGAAAATTTTCCTTAATGCCTACATGAAACTTTCCCTCATCTCACTCATATTGACTTTTAGAATGTTTTTTTGCTTAATTTTTATTGTTGACCAAGCAACATGTTTCAACCTTAAGTCAATAACATCCCAAGATTCATCAAAACAAGATAACCTTCCAAGTATTGGTTCCTTGCCCAACATCAAATCTACAACATTTTTCTTAAATAGAAAAAAATCAATATATTTATAAACAATATTTGATGTCAATTGTTAAACCTCCCACTTTTCATTTGTTAGGTCAACATTTCAATTTCATAAAATTCCATGTTAAGCTTCTATATCATGTTTTGACATGGCCTCATGCACATTTTTATCCTTGTTTGTGACCTTTAAAAAAAGGGTTGTGATAATAACAACCATCTTTTGTAATTCCATTTTGAACATCAAATCACTCCATTAATGTTTGAATTTCCTTTACAAAAATCTTGCATTATGCCTATTAAAAATGTGTTAAAGGGAAATGGATAATAAAAGAGTTTGGGAATGAATCCAAGATGCAAGGTGGGATAATGCAAATGATATGTACATATGTTCACATCAAGTGAAATGCTTATAGGTGTCAAGGGGCACATCCTTAGGACCACAACACCAAAATTCCCAATCCATGACTACATCCATGATTGGGTTGGTAGTTGTTTAGGACATTCATGACTACATGACTATGTAATTGAATAGGATGTATTGCATAAGACATGTTTTTTATGATTGATTTTTACAATTGTTGTCATGAAGGACATGAAATATATATTTTCCTATAATATTAACTTAAATAAGGTAAGCTATGAAAGCCTAGGGTATCTTAGGTTTAAAACCTAGCAAATGTGCAAATAATGTAATTATTAGCCTAGCTAGCAACCTAGGTTTACACTAAGTACCTAAGTTAAATTAATAGCGTAGCCTAGCCTAATATAAGTTAGTTAGTTTAGGACTAGGTAGCAAGTTTGAAGACTTGAGCCCTTCACCTCCACATCAGGGGACAAAATCCTTAACCATTGCATCACATGTTTTTTACATAACAAAAATTGTTACCATATTATTCTTAATATTGTTTTGAACATATATCAATAGCCTAATTGCTTAGTTACCCTAGCTAAGTACTTAATAACCTACATAGTAATTTATAATTTATTTCATAACCTAGTAGGTACTTCAGTAAGTTTAACAACCTAATTAAAGTAGATACCTATTAGTAGGTAGTAAGTACCAAGTAAGTAGTAGCTAGTGTATCCAGGGTCAATATTTACTACCTAGTAGTTATTTAGGTAGTAGGTACTTCAATAAGTTTAAGTACTTAACTAAAATAGGTACCCATTTAATAAATACAAAGGTAAATAATAATCAATAGGTATTTCTAAATAGGTAGTAGGTAATAGGATACATTTTTGCACCACTTTAGATTTTTATCCCACTCCATTAATATAAATACCAAGTAAAAATATTAATTAAAATCATTAAATTACTAAAAAAATTCCTTACATTATTGTAGAACTACACTTTATTGCACCATGCAATTAATGGAGATCATAATCATAATGCCAAGATTTTAAGAAGTACACATACATCCCATTCATAGAGTAGTTTTCTCACTCCTAAACACATACCTCATTTTTTATTTTTTTAAACAAGTCCCCACAAAATATTTTGTGGCAGATTTATTTCTATATCGACATGCCCTTTGGCAATTACAAAAAATAGTTGTAATTACTTCATGTCATGTCATTATGTAGTTACGACAATTTGTCAATCATGTTGACACATTAAGCTCAAATTATATGAATTTATTGACCTACTACATTTTGACAGTTAAACAATAATTTGTTAGGATTCTAACTAATATTCTTAATTTTATTACTCTATTGACATGCCCAAGTATTTCCCTTACATTATCCCCCTCTTAATGTTGTAGTGTCCCCACACAACTACATAAGTTTTAGCATTTTGCAATAGTCTTCCTACTTCACTACATGTTCCTAACTCCTAGGACATCTAGATTTGGCATAGAATATCAATTATGTTGGAGCTATGAAGTCACCAATTTCACTGTATGAAGACTCGACTCCTTCCTTGGTACATGTAATATGTTGCCTTTGAAGGTATTTGTCGATCTGATTAATCTTCATAGGGTGTGGCAGACATTATTGGTGATGAATGATCTTATGAACAAATGGTCATTTTGACAGCTTTTCCACCAAGTGCCACGTTCTTAAGATAACAACCCATAGAGAGAATTTGTCGATTCCCAAGTGTGTTTTTCGAGCAGAATACTTGGTCAGGTTGTTTTCAACAATCCTTCAAATGATAGAAGCCATGGTGCGATATACGATGTCAGTGAGAAAAGCTAACTCCTAATAGTTACTCATGAGTTATTCCCACTACTTGGGTCGGTCCTTGGTTCTGCTCCCAACATGGTTCGGTATAATCTCTATTCATGTCATAGCAAAAATGGGTCAGCTGGATGTAGAGGTTTGACGATGACGGTAATAGTTTTCATATGCAATTTCCAAATTACAATAATGTCGTAGAACATAGAGTCTTAAACACCTTACCTCAAATTCTAGGGCATCGTATCCTCTAAGTTGGTGGTATTGGATATAACAACACACAATGTTATATTTTAAATATTCTCTCCATTCTAGATCATCTATTGCCCACATGGAAAGAAATTGGTTTTTTGTGAGATGTGTTCCCAACATAGGTGGTGTTGCTCCTCTTCATAAAGAGATTTGGAAATGATGCACCAAATAGTACATCTCAAGAGTAATAATCATTAACATGGTGTACTCCATTTCTAACATCATGTGGAACATATATAAGGTTTAATACTTGCTCTCTCTGCTAAAGTAAGACGTTCTACTTGTGGTGGCATAGCTCCAAAATAAGCTTCTTCACTCGAATCTCCACTCCCTCTCTTCATATGCCAATTTCCAACCTCTAAAATCCCTTAGTTTGTTTTTCAAATGTTCCCACCTAGTTTGTACATGTTTTTGCATTACCATGTTCTTGATTGCAACTTTGATAATAAAGTTATGACAATGGAGTGGTCTCATCTTCATCAAATATATCCACTATATTTGCATTTGCAAGAATATGTTTCCCCTTTTTTACTACTTCAATCGATTTGCCTTCCTCTTTGACTTGCCTAGCTTCTCCTTCTATGGTAGCATCATCTTTAATCTCTTCATCTAGTGTTATTTGTTAATATGCCACATCCAAAGCACTGACATAATTTTTGACTTGCTTAAAATGCCACCTCTTGAATTCATCTTCAACCTTTTCTAAAGCTTCCCTTAATTCAACATGACCTTCTTCTATCAATTAATCATACAATTTTACCTTAGCCTGGTTTGCCACAATTGTAACCTCCCAATTTGGGTTGATTTGTAGCTAAAGCTTTTGAACTTCAATTTGAGTCATATGTATTTCCTTCTAAAGTTTGGTTACTTTTGCCATGAGCACTTCTTAGTCTTGGTAATGAGTCCACCAAGTTCATTTAGCTACCTCCTTCTAAGAGGTTAGCACATTTTCTTGTTCTTACATTGTCCTTTCCATCTTTTTTAATCTTTCATACATTCTCCACTGCTCTACTTCAAGGCTTGAATCTTTAAACTTTGTTGTCTTATATCTATATCTACCCCAAATAAGAATTTTTCTTACTCATTTACAATTTCCCTTTTCATACAAATGATACTTCGTAATTCTTCTTCCTAACGATTTATTTTAGAAATTATATTGTGTAACTCCAAATTCTTCTCCTTTGTTACTTTCAATCTCTTAACTATTTTTTCCAACTTATATTATGTTTCTATTCTAGCTGATTCTATCTGTTTCAAATTTGCATCCAACTAATTTATTTATTTTTTTAACTCAAAAATTTTCATTTTGGATTGTTGTCTCTCCTTGATTAGATATTCATTATGAGTTGTGAGCTCCAATACCTTCATGTGTTTTTAATGTTACTCCAACTTTTCTTTCTATATTTTGTTTAACAATTGACTCTTTATTTCCTTTAATTGTTTTGCCAAAACATCCTTCTTCCTCTACAACTCTACAATGTGTGTCGTCATAACACAATTTATATTTCCAACTTTCAAAGTTACTTCCTTGAGTTAATCAACCATAGAGCTCAATTCCTCATCAACATTAGTGTTGTTCATATTTCCTAATTGTTTTGTTCTATTTGATATGACAACACCATTCCCTCTTGAACCATGATGGAACTCGCTTTCCTCTGCTTGTTGTGCTAAAAGTTTCTGCTCATTTTGTTGTGTAGCCTCTTTTCCTAGTGGCTACATATTCCCTTGATCATTTTGTTGCACAATTTTAAGTAGTTGTTATTCTTGGATTCCTTCTTTTGTTTATTGCTACAAAACCTCCTTCTCTAATAGTTGATGGGATGGCTCCTTTTATTGTTATACCCATTATCCTTACTGATTGATTATCATCACCACATTGTTTTCCAACGTCTGAAGTCTCTCCTCCACCATCTGATCTTCAACCACTTCTTCCTATATCATCTCTAATTCAAGAGTTTTTTTTATGTCAACATTGCTCAAACTTTTATCTTCTCTAATAACTACTTCTATAACCTTGTTCACAACATTGGATGTTGCAACAAGTTTATCAGCATTTGCAACAGCCTTACCAACATCCCCTTCTTGAAGTAATGATAATTTTGTGATCATTTTACTTGGATTTGTTGATGATGCTCCTTTTTTCTTCTTCTTGTTATCCATCATAATGGCATTGACATCCATGATAATCTTCTCCTTTCGTTTTTGAAGTTTTTTTTTTTTTTTGTAACAATCTTTTCTTCCTTGGTAGACAACTCTTGGTAGTAATATCCTGGTAAAAGTGGGTCCAACTAAAGTGCTAGTCAACTTTCCAACCTTACATTGAACTACTACCAATTCATTTTACAACCTATGAGAAAACCATGTTGCCTAATTCACTAGTTCCTTCTCGATAGCTAACATCACAAAAATAAAGGAATTAGGGATGATCATGTTGCCTTGACATCGGGATCTCCATCAATGCTTATAATTTTTTAACTTTTGCCATTTGCTTGGGCAATTAGATACCCTGATTTGAGAATGTAGTGATCTTGTTGAAACCTTACAAAATAGGTGGCAGCAACACCATTGTACCTTTCCAATGCTCTTGCCATTAGTCCTTTGCAAGGTAATTTGAATACCTTCACTATGCCCTCCTCACCTATGTCGATTTGTCATCCTTGTAACTGGACATATTGGTCATCATAATTGAAACTACAAATCAATTCTCTCGCCAGAGGTTCATTGATGTGAATCAAGTCGAATTTTTCCAACAATGCAAGACCCACCTTTTTGGCCCATGCTCCTTCCTATATGTCTAAAGCCCAAATAATAATGTGAGTGCATCCCAAGAAAGTGACGTTCCCTAACTTATCCATAATCAGCAGCTTCCCTACCAATTTGATTTTTTGTCACTTAGTGCTTAAAGAAGTCATGCCAACATCAGCTTCACATTCATGCTTCATCTCTCCAACCTCAAAACCTTGTTATTTACACAAATCAAACTCTTGGTTTTAGAAAGTAACAATGTAACATTAGTAAGGTGGTATATCCCTACAAAGAGATAGTCGAACCCTAATTGTAATACTGCAATTTGTAGACAATGCTGCTTCCTTGGAGTGTTAGAAACCAACCTCTTTTGTTGTTTTTTCTTGAGGTACTCCTAGATTTGCAATTGGGTATCCTCACAATTAAAATTTTCTTTTTCGTGTTCCTTTTCAAAGATTTCCTAAAAGTCTTTTGGTGGTAAGTCGACTTCTTTGTAATGTTGTTTATTCCTTCGTTTCTTCTCTTTAAAGCAAGAGTTGTGTGCTCCTTTACTTCTAGCCTTTATAGGTATTGTTGCTTTAGAGCTACTGTTTCCATTATCACTCGACTCTTCTCCACTATCTTCTACACTAACTCTTCATTCACAAATAATTATTTGCTTGCTTGGTCCTGTAAAACTAGATACAACTCATCCTTTCACATACTTTTCAAATATTACTTTACCATTAAATTCAGTTGTAATGGGTTTGAATTAGATCATATATGGCTTTGTGGAACTCTCAATTCTGTTTTGATTTTTTCATGTAGAAATCTCCCTAGCTCGACATTCCACTCACTCACACGTTCATTATCTCTCCCAAAACACTTTTTCCACAAGTAGTAATGATGTGTGATTTTTTTCAACTTTATTAATTCCTCAAGACTCAATAAAATATCCAAAGGCCATATCAGTCATAGTTCATTAAATGGTGTCTTTAACATCCAAGTAATAGCCTCTTCATTTTTCCTTGTGCGGTTTAGCTTAAGTGGTTATAATAAATTTTCTTTATAACCTCTTTCTTTTAGGGCATAGTTGGTAGGGTATAGTAATATTTTTTTTCAAGTTTGGCTTTGTAACTACTACTTCTTGCTTTTCCCTCATTACTTTTTGACTTCTCTTCTTCTACCCAAAAATACTATTTATGATTTTATGTATGGAATCTATACATGGAAATTTTCTAGGTTTGGGCATGAGCCTAGATGAATTTTTAGGTTCAGTAATTGGATATTTGTTCTTGTGGTACCTACTAAGATATCTTCCAACATAGACATTGGCGACCATAACGTCAACCATTACACTTTTGGAATGATATTCTTTTAACTTGTTGATATTTACTCTTTCTACTTCATCATCACCTAAAGTAGTTAATTCAACAATATTATTATTAAAAAAATTATGTACTTATTAGGGACCCTTCCAAGGCAATTTAAATCTACCTCCCTTGATTTTAATTGTTTTAGGCATCCACAAAACTAAATCACCCTCATAGATACTTTTGAGTTTCCATTTTCATCCCAATTTTCCTTCCTAAGTAATTTTGTTTGATTTTCACCAACACACCAATGTTCTTCATCTAAATGTACTAGATCTTCCATTCTTACATGGATGGCTTGATCAAAATTTTATGTTAGTATATCCTTGATTGTTTTGGTGGGGACCATAAATTCAGTTGGCATAATGGGTCGAATGCCATAAACCAATTCAAATGGCGTAAAATGTGTAATAACTTTATATGTTGTTCAATATGCCCATAATGTTATAAAAAACATAGCATCCTAGTTGGTATGATTAACATTAACTAATTTAGTCAAAATCTTTCCCAAGGTTTTATTAGTTGATTCACCCTATCAATTTCCTTGTGGATAGTAGGTGGTTGATTTGTGATGTATAATTATAAATTATTCCACTAGTATTTCAATGGTTTTGTTAATGAAATGACTTCCTTGACCACTAACAAAGTGGGTGGGACATCCAAACCTAGTTATAATGTTTTCATAAATGAATTTGGATGTGTTCTTTGTTGTGTTATCCCTAAGAACCTTAGCCTCTACCAATTTAGTGGTGTAGTCAATGGCTACAATGATATATTGATTACCAATATTCTTAGCTATGGGTTTGATAGGTCCCATAAAATTTAAACCCCATTTCATAAAAGGTTCAAATGCCATAATTGGTTTAAGTCATCCTTTGCCACTTTGCCACATAAGTTTGAATCATTAACAAATGTCACGTCTTTGGCACAAGTTGGCAATGTTTTTGTGAATAGTTGGCCACCAATAGCATGTTGACACAATTTTTTTCACTATCATATTGCTACCATAATGACCTCTAGTTGGGCCTTCATGGAATTCTTCCAAGATTTTAGAGGCTTCAATGGGTGTTAAACATTGCCTTAGCACTCCATTTGGTCCTAGTTTGTACAAATGGCCATCATATAATGTGTATGGCTTTATTTTAATCACCCATTGGCTTTGTTATTCTTCGGGCATATCATTGTCAAAATAATCTTTTTTGAAATAATCAATTATTTGTCCATATTGATCAAATTTTATATTAAACAGTTGGGCATCAAACAATTGATCTTCAACTCCAATAGCTAATTCTCCATGATTAATTATGGATAATTGATCAAGTAAGAAATGCACCCAACATGGTTTAAATATTATTTTGAAATCAAATTCTTGTAATGATAATAGCCATCTAATAATTTGGCCAGTGATTATTGGTTTATTAACCAAATATAACAAAACTTGATGATCCACAAAGAATGTGAAGTTATTTTGCAAAAGATAATGTTTGAATTTATTCACTACATAAATCATTGCTGATGTTTTTTTTTCAGTAATTGTATAGTTCTTTTATGCATTGTTTAATTATCTATTGGCATAGTAAATTGGTCTATCAATAGTCTTATATATGTTTTGATTTAACATGGTTTTAAGTGCAAAATTTGATGCATTTATTTGCACATGGAATTCCAACTTCCAATTAGGTACAATAAGTACAAATAAACATGTCATAAATGCCTTCATCCATTCCCAAAACTTGGTACATGCTTATGTCCATTAAAAAAATTCATCATTTTTTAACAATTTACACATTGGTGTTGTTTTACTTGCAAAGTCTTGAAAATAGTGTTGATAAAAACCAGCTATTCTTAGGGTTCATTTTATTTTCGTTGGATTAATAGGTGCTGGCATAACGATAATTTTTATAATCTTATGTGGATCTACCAACAGACTGTCATGACATACTATGTGTCCAAGCAATACTCCATAATTTACACAAAATGCACACTTTTTAGGATTCAAGCCAATCCCATTTAGCCTACACCCTTCAAGGCATTTTTGTAATTGTCCAGATGATTTTTCTTGTCTCCATATACATTAAAATCATCCAAAAACTTGCATAAATTTGTTTAAATAAGGTTTAAACGCTTTTGTTACTACTTTTTGGAAAGTAGTAAGGGCATTACATAACCCAAACAACATAACATTATAAGCATAAGTGCCTCATTCTTAAATGAATGTTGTTTTGTGTTTGTCTTCTTTGGCCATTTTAACCTGGTTATAACCACTATATAACCATCCATAAAAGAGTACATCTCATGTCCAACTATAAAATCTAGAACATAATCCAAAAATGGTAAAAGAAATGGATCCTTTTTGGTTTAAACATTCAATTTGTGATAATCCACACATATTTGTAACTTCGCATTTTTCTTAGGTACAATTACTAAAGGAGATAACCACTATGTAGTTTCAATGGGATAGATAAATATGGCATCAAGTAGTTTGTTTAGGTCTTCTCTCACTTTTAATGCATAATTTGGGTTCATTTTATATTGTATTTGCTTAATTGGTTGGGCATTAAACATTAACGCACATTTTTTATGTTCACAAATTTCCCTAATACCCTTCAAATCTTTGTAACTCCAAGCAAAAACATTATGATAATTAACCAACAATCCTTTGATTTGTGCTTGAAAAGATATGGGTAAAATTGCATTAATAAGTACCTCCTTAAGATCTCCTTCATTTCCCAAGTTTAGTTTGTTCAACTATTCCTCAACTATGACTGTCCATTTTACAATCTTTTTATCCTTAACTGTCACATTAGCAACTTCATCAAATATCAAGATTTCTCCAAGTTGATGTTAATAAAAATAAATTTGATATTTTGGTTTTTCTTCTAGTTGAAACATGCCACAATCAATCTTTTTTTTAAAATATAATTCTTTTGGTGCCACTTCTCCTCCATGCCACAACTCATTATAAAGTTATTCCTCTTCATTCGATAATTTTTTTTCCCAATCATAACCATCATCAACATATTTTGGTCTTTCTGATGGTTTTAAAACAATTTTCTTACTTGTATTCACAGTCACTGTCCTTTCTCCCGTAGTGATGGTAAGCATATTATCACCCCAATTATGATTTGCCTTTGCTTGTTTCAACCAAGGCCTTCCCAAAAACATTAAATAAGTTTTTATTCCATTCTCCATATTCAACATTGTAACAAAAAAATTGTATTCACACCCAACCAAATCAGTTTTGAAGTTCTTTTAATCCAATTGGCTACACCTTTTTATGGTTAGCCATCCTTATTACAAAAGGAGTTGGCCTGGGTTTTTTCAATCCAAGCTTCTTCTTCAAACTCTTATAGATAATATTCACACTGGATCCGCCATCCGGTAATACATCTCTAACTCAAAATTTCCCAACATGAATTTGAACAATTAGTATGGCTTCATCAAAATCCTCTATTTTACTTGTTGTGACTTACAAACCACAACAATATGAGCTTCTTCCATTTTCAACAATGACTTTGTCATCATTTCTCTTAACTAAGGACAAATCTCCAATAATTGTCCTAATTTCACTTTTATATTTGAATTCATCACGAATATTGGTAATTCACCACTTTCTTTCTCCATCTACTCAACAATGATCTTTTGTGGGAACACATTTCACTTTGCCACTTGAACTCTTTTCAGACAAGTTGATTTTTCCTTACTTGGGGTCAAACCCATCTCATCCTCTTCACTAGCAATTGGCTTGTTGATACTCATTGTTGATTTGCCACTATCACCTGTCAGCTCATTTTTCATTTTCAATAAATTCAATTCCTTTAATGACACATCTATTTGTGTCAACATGTCAACTCCAATTGGCTCGATATGTACATCACCCTTTAGTCGACCTTTTAACATCCTTCATCAAGTTGACTTGATGCATTGACTATAATAGTTCCTTTCGATTCAACCCTTTTAATTGAGTAATTGACTTGGCCGGTTCCAAATCAAATGGGACAACCATACACATTTCCAATGGTCTATATTCCATTTCTTATATTCTCCATAGTTCATTAACTACATCCTTGTGAATCAATTTCTCTTTCTCCCATTTGATTCGATGTCCTTTGGTGGGTTTAATTCTTCTCTTTGGAAGTTCTTTGGAAGCATATTGGCCCCTAGCATCCTCGCTCTTTCTTGTGGTCACACAAACATCCACTACTGGTTGTTCCCATTCAACCATGGCCACATTCATTCCAATATTTGGTTTGGAATTCTTCTATTCTTCATCAATAACTTTCTTCCATACGTGATAATCATTCCTAACACGACCTTCCTTATGACAATAGAAACATCTCACAACATTTTGCTATAATCTATTGTTCTGATTATAAGTTTGCTAATTATATTGGTTATTCCAATTTGACTAGTTATTAATTTGCTAATTGTGACCATTTGGTTTTGTATTATATTGTTGATCATTGTATTGATTTTGATTATTTGGTGCATTATAAATTGGTAATTATTTTTGTTCTTGTGCGCTTAACACTTCTGTTTGTATTACATGTACTAGTATAATCTCTTTTAAGGGACAATTTCCACTCACAACCTTGCTAGGACATTGATCTACATTATGGTCATTTGCCTTACAAATCCTACATAATTTCATTAACAATTTGCATTCTTTTGTGAATGACCTTTGTTAAAACAATTTTGATAATACATTCCTCTTCTTATTACGTTAAAATCTATTTTTTTAGTTTTCTTTTCATGATGTTCATCTTCATCATATTCATCATTGTCATAATCATTTTAATGATATTTCATCATATTTTTCCGTTTCATGGGTAGTTCTTTTTCTACTATAATTGCAAACTAAGTTATTTCGACTAGTGTTCTTTTAGGCATATTGATAATAACCATTTTTACTTTAATCCATAGACCTTCTTGAAATGATTATTTCAAATAAATATCATCTAGTCATCAAGGGATTATTACACATAGTCAGAAGAATCTATTGTAATAAGCTTCCACTAACTCATATTTCTTTTGTTTCACATATCATAAAACAATAGCTATTTGCCTTTCAGTTCTAATCTCATTGAACTGAATTATAAAAACATTTTGCACTTTTGCCCATGTCGTTTTTGGATGAATTGTCATACTTTCCAAATTAGTTAGTGGCTCTTCCCTTTAAAGATTTTGGAAAATATTATAATTTGTGGTTTTTAGTATTTTTTCCATTAGTCACACATTTTAGTCAATTGTCAAATGTGTAAAATTGGATCTTCATTATCATGATATTTAGGTAGTTATATGCGTAAGGCATTGGTGGGAGGTACTACCATAATGGGCAGAAGATTCATTATTGGTGTAGTAGTAGTTGGTGGTGGATTTAGAGGAATTCCGATCTTGATGCGTTTGGGGCTTTGAAGGAATAGTTTGGATAATTCTCTTCCAAAAGCCTTGTCAACTACGTTGTTACTATTAGCTTATTCTATTACATCTTCTTCAAACTGTTTTCTTGGTATTTGCAACCATCCCTCTTCTGTGACCCAATCAAGTGTTTCAAAAGCAATATTTATTGTAGTCTTTGGAATTCTTAGTAATGCGTCAACATTCCCTTCATCACGTTCTTCTTATGTTTTGTTTGGTGTTCTAATTTCAATGGATTATTGAGTATTTTCATTGGGTGAACCATTTGTTTTTTCAACTATTGTTTGTGCTATTCTTATTTCTACTTCTTTTTCGTTGGGATGAAATATCTAATAACTATTAGAAGGACTAAAAATAGTTTTCAACCGTTTTTATTTAGTAGACTCTCTGCTTGAGTAGTTATTTCTTTAGATGGTTCTACTTGAATAACAATTTTTTTTGCTTCATCACAATTTTGTCTTCTCCAATCTCTTAGTTTATTTTGTTCTTTCACTTCCCTACTTTTATCCATCATGGGTTCCTAAATATTTTTGTTTTGTTACATTACCATGTTCTTTTTCTTTAATGTTTTGTTTCCACAATATTTTTTATATGGATATAAAATAATCATTGTAGACCAGAATTCTTTTGATTCAATTTCTTTCAAAAACTATTCCTCATTCCCTCTTAATCTCATTGCATATTCAGACCTTAAAAATCTATGAGTCCATAACAAATCGCATGATATCCATTTCTCTACCAAAACATTAATATTTGGTTTTGTAAACTTTCTTTTATCATGAAAATTGATAATATGATAGGTTGTTACAACTTTCTTAATTGGAATTAATGTCAGTAAACATACCATTATTGGTAGCCATTTTATATACTTCATTAATTGTGTAGTGTCAATTATTAGTATTTTTAGTTGTATGCACCACACTTTTGTTCCCCCATGTAGTTTTTTAATTATTAGTTCTTGAACATTCTTAGGTAATGTTTTGAATTTTTTAATGAAGTTTCCCCATGTATCAAGTTTTGGAACCTTTCTTGGAGTATACAAGTAATCCAAAAAATTCCAATCATATTTATTGTGAAGTCTTCATCATTCTTTTCCTTCACTAATTGTTATAGTTTATTTTAACCATTCACAACTCCCTTTCATAACAGTCGTCATAATCTTCCATTTTATTTCGGACCATCGCTAATATATGTTGTTGTAGTAATCAAAGAAAATAATAGATTTAGCCATATTTAGTTCATAATAAGTGAAAAAATTAGGAAAAGCTATGACATGCTCAACACCCATAACAATCATTTTATTTGTTCTATTTTTTTTTTTTATCAACTTTATAAACTCCTAATTTTTTTGTAAATCCACATGGTAGAATTATATAGAGTACATGAATTACCAAAATCCTAAATTTAACTTATTTACTTCAACTTTTCCCTCCTCATTTTCCATTAATCTAATTGCATAAGGAAGGATTACATAACCTTTTTCTTTAGTTTTCTCCAACAATGAATTGAATTAGATTCCCCAACATGGTCACCAAATATTAGCAATACATTTTTACACCGCTCTGGATTCTTGTCCTATTCCATTAATATAAATACCAAGTAGAAATATTAAGATAGTTAAATTGCTAGAGAATTTCCTTACATTGTTACAAAATTACAATTTATCACACCATGCGATTAATGGAGATTAGAATCATAATGCCAAGATTAAAAAATATACTCAAGTTTCATTAAATTATACACATACATCCCATTCATGGAATTAATGGAGATTAGAATCATAATGCCAAGATTAAAAAATATACTCAAGTTTCATTAAATTATACACATACATCCCATTCATGGAATAGTATTTTCACTCCCAAACACATACCCCATTTTTTCTTCTAAAAAAAAAAACCCCCCAAAAATCTCATGTGGTAGATTTATTTTTGTATCAACATGCCCTCTAGCAATTACAAGAAGTGACTATTTTGTGTCATATCGTTATGCAGTTACGATAGTGAGTTAGTCATGTCAACACAATAAACTCAGCTTATATGGACTTATCAACCTACTACATTTTGACAATTAAAAAAAAATGTGTCGAGATTTTGTCTAATATTCCTAATCTTATTACTTTGCCAACATGCCTAAGTATTTCCCTTACAACCAACATGAAGTAATGAAAATAACATGGGTGGTCTAAAACTTTGAATGTTATAAGGACATGCACTTGAACGCCTAGTAGATGTTTGCAACAAACGAATGTGAATGAGATGGGAGGGCAAAGGGTAACTATTAGCCTTTTCTTGGTGCAAAATTAAACATTGTTGTGAATTTCGTGATTTTTTTTGGTTGCAAATTTAATGAAAATTTGAAAAAAAAAATTCTTGATTTCTATATATGCATAGTTCAAGTAGGTAGCCAAACACATATAAGGATGTTTAATTTTCTTCCTTTCAAGTTTTTTCAATCACCAAATTCAACTAAATTGGGGTATGGATGGTCACCAGATTGGCTCCATCACAAAAAAGAAAGAAAACATTGGTAACTATAGCAAGCACATAAATTACAATGAGCAAAAATAAAACATGCTTCAACACAAGCACATTTGCATGAAAACAAGGAAGAAGGATAAGAGATGTGTAAAATGTGTACCCAATGGTGATTTAATAGTAAGAAGGAAAACATGAAGCATGAAGATGAAAGTGCAAAGGCTAAAGTGGAAAGTTGTACTTCATACAAGTGTTGATATTGGTTTGTAGTTTGCACTACATAGTATTCCAAAAATAATAATATTCATATCTGATTGACAACCAACATAAATTGTGAGGTAATATGATAATTTTCCAGTGTACCCAAAACTATCAATTGATCAATGGAAATTACATTTACATTGTTACTTGGAACACCCAAATCAATATTGGAATACAACATGACTCCATAACCTATTAGGTCTTCAAATGTATGCAAGAGAAACAACACTTCAGCCAAAAATTAATGTGATCATTAAGAATTTTTTTAAAGAATTAAACCAAATAAAATTCAAGGGATTTATTTGGTATCCTTTGATTCTCTATTTTGCTTCACAATTTTTTTTACTTTGAAAAAATGTTTATAAAATTTATAAAATTTCTACAAATATGATAATTAGTGCAGGACTACTGTGTTCTATTGTGCTAGCTTGCTGGAAGATTTGTGCAGCAGGTTCAGGAACTTCCCAGCTGAAATTTACATGGTTCAAACAAAGCCACAATGAAGCCAAACTCAGGGTTGTTCTGGCCCCCAGATCGGCTGACTTTATGGATATTTCTAATATTTTGCCAGAGAGAGTAGGTGCTGCTGGGCAGAAGAAGTGCATTCTTAGTCCAAGCCCCCTCCTCTTGTACTTCTTCAGTTCAGAATTGGACCCACAATGGGACTTATTGGGCTACAAAACCTAATGACTGTCAAAGCCAAATCCTTGAGTCCAAAACCCCGCGACCAAATCTCTTGTTCTTTCATTCAAGAACAAGGCACCAACAGAGGACCCAACACCCTAGGTTGACACAAAAAGTACAGCTGAGATCCAAAACAATAGAGTTATCCGGAAAGTCACCCTGTCTTCACCCTGTCTTCACCCTGTCTTTGGGCCTGCTTTCACCCCCTGTCCCCTCTTTCAGTGGTATCTCCAAAGTAATGAAATTTTAATAAATCTCACTAAATGGCACAATGTTCGAGAGTAATTGTAGTAGTTGTATAGGTAGGAGCTGAAAAAATGTGTAGTAGCAGTGGAGGCGCTCAGGAAAAAGGAAAGACAGTATGAAACTCAGTTTGCCACCAAAATTGGTGGAAAAAACTAATTTGGGTCCCAGTTATTTCACTTCGTAAAATTTTCATTCCCAGTCACACGTTTCATGCCCTATTGTGTGGAAACTGGTTGTTCTCGGCACCTAATTGCGAGATTTTATGGATAAATCAAACGTGCTCAAGTTTCCTTAGGTGGAGTGGCCTATCAATGTAAGAAGTGTTTGACTCCAGGTGCAGGCTCCTGTGACAATTTTTTATATGATATACTTTGTGTCTTCTTGGTTAAGTTCTGTTGGCCCATTAACTCCAATTTAACTGCACCATGTACAGCTACCATTATTGAGGAGGAGACACCTTGAGTACCGTCCAACAAAAGTGTGGACATGCCATAATGTGGTGAGGCCACATGCCAAGAGTCATTCCCGACCATTTCCTTATGGCATTCTCAGTCTACTTATTACAGCCCATATCACTTCAGCTGCTCCCAACCATTCCTTAAGGTGTTGCGACATTCTCATGGTAGTTACTAGTTATTGCTTTGTTGTGAGCCGTCCATGATCTGAAGAATGACTACCCTACAGGTGTTCCCTCACCTTCCATAAGGTGTTTTCTGTTGCTTTCAGAACCTATTCTCGAGAGAAAAGTTTAATTGCTTTCATTGATTTGGTTAAGCATCTGTGGGTAATAGAGTTATCTGGAAAGTCACGCGACTTGGGGGTGAGAACAGCCTGTTTCGACATAATAGGGCATCAAACGTGTAACTGAGAATGAAAATTTTACAAAGTGAAATAACGGGGACCCAAGTTGCAAAGTCAAACCTGGCCTGCAGGCGAGGTTCACTCATCCCGTTTTCAGGCGATCACTGTCATTCACAATCAATCAGTTTGTGTTTAGTGTCAATGGCAGCAGGTTAGTTTGTGGGATCCATTTGATTTACACGAGTATTTTATTTTGACAAGCCTTTTTCAATTGGTTCAAAAACATCACAAAAGCACTAGTTACCATCGTAGTGTAGGTCAAGTGGCTTCAAAAAAAACATGTTCAACAAATAATTAATTAAAGAATGATAAATTTTCGTGTCAAAAAAATATGAATAATATTCCAAAGGATTCTCTATTTTCCTTCACAAAATTTTTTTTTCTTTGATTTTTTGTGAGAAAAAAAAATTGTTCCCTGATTTTTTTGTGAGAAAATTTCAACGTTTGTACAAATGATCTAAGTAGTGTCAAAGCTGCCAAGGTACTTGGGTGCGGAGATGTGGCTTCACCAACATCCTGGTGAAGAAGAAGGGAAAAAAAAAGAACAATATCGATCGTAGAATCGACTCATTCTCACCTGAGATAGTGTCGAGCTGCCATGATTAACTTAGTGGTGACCAGTGTCAGTGGCAATGCCTTCGAGACAATGGCAGAGAGAGAAGAGGACTCTAAACAGGGAGTGTGGCAGCTTTCATACTACTAGACACTTTCAAGAGTAGAGTAACAACGCCCCAAGGAGCGGGGTGAGGTGTTCCCAAAACAAGCACCCATCTGAGGCAGAGCTGAGCGACACTTATTTAGGAAATACGCTCCCCACTACTCCTCAGGCATTACCCTGCGTAAAGGCACCGACATAATTTTGTTCTTGATCTTTTCCCTTTCCCGTGATACTCGTTGGGTGTTACAGGCAAAAAGAAAAGAAAAGAAAAAAAGAGGTGGAATGTTTCAAAAAAGTGAAAATTCTGCCAGTGCTTTTTAGGCATGTATTGAGAGAAAAATACTTACATATTTCATATTAAATTGAAAAGGATGGGAATATATATACAAAGGCTTAGGGCAAAAGGTAGTGAGGTCAGAAGATGGTTTTGCCAAAAAAATGAGAAAAATCATATATATAATATATATTAAAAAAAAAGGCAAGGATGAGAACCCATCCACAAGAAGAATACAAGGCAAATAAAAGCTCGAGAACAACACATGTCATGAAAAAAACACGACAATCAGGACATCACTAATGCACTTATAAAATAGAAGATCATAAATTAAAAAGGCTTCATCTGTCACAAATCGACTAAATGACGGAGGTGCACTGGCTGCAATGTGTGAAAAAAATGAGGTCCGAAGCAAACTTGTAGCTCTCCTTGAGAGCTTTCTCACTGTGTATCGCACTCCACCGATCTACCTATCTATTTTGCTTCTTCCATTAACTAGCTAATTAAGTACAACCTAAGTTCCTCAATTAGCATGATTGGCTTACTTCATCAAAGTACTTGAAAGCTTGAACATCCTCCCTATTACAATACAACTATGAAATTCTTCAACCATGGGATGGCCTGTTATTATTATTATTACAAGGGAAATTGCATGGCATAAAATGGAGCCCCTTCTAAAATGAACCTTTTCGTTGGAGGCATCAAAAGTTTTGTGCACGGCCACAAAGGGACATTGTCTGAAATTTGGGTTTGCACCAAACCTTTGTTGAAGCTAACACCCCCCTCCTTGAAAAGGCAACTAGTTTGCTCCTAAATATTGGAGCCACCGTCTTCCCTAGTAAGATTTTGAATATCTATCTATTAAGGAAGGTAATTTGTTTTGTTTTGTCATGTTGAGATCTCCCAAACCACAGTGCTCCCCTGCCATCTATGCTCTTGGAAAGCCCTCCATAAAGCATGGATCCATGCACCACCGAGGGTCCAAGACACAAGTCCCATGTAGTGTAAAGCATGAGGGGGAGATTATACTGAACCCTAAACATACATGAGGTGTTAGGGCCGGGTGGAAGGTTCTCAAGCCTACTCCTTACTACTAGGACTTGGAGAGGTCTTATGCCAATAAGTAGGCCTTGTCTTTTAAGGATGTATATTCATGGATATAAGGTGCACTCCAAATACACATAGAAAATTCCTCCTATTGGCTTGATGGTTTCCGTCAAAAGGGTTTCAATTTAGATAACCAGGTCCAGCAAAAAGTCTCAGGGTTTTTATTTAACTAGGTTCTTGAACTCACCCAAATACCTAAATCTTGCATGATTGAAAATCTCTCTTGTCCCTAGTTCTTTTCTCCAAAGACACAGAGCTCCTTACAACAACAACATGCCACAAACTTCAGTGTCTAGCATTAAGTACAATTTTCTTGCAGTAGCCAGGCCACAGCTAACACAGCCAGCCTTTGGCATTTTCTGAAGGGGGGAGGTGGAGGGGGGGGAGCATTCTAAAGGATTGTCATGTGGATGCTTTTTTTTTGGGTACAGTTAAGAGAAGATCTGCAACTTTGCCACCTGTTTTTTCATTTGTCTTTGAGGAAGTTTATATAAAAGCTAATATAGTTGTCTTCTTCAGTTTTATATAAAAGCTTTTATGTTTTGGACAAAATTCTCCACAACAATTCTGGGACATTTTCCATACATTGAAGTTATGGGTAAAGTCACCCTCTCTTTCACCCCCTATTCCCTCTGCTTTCACCACTATCCCCTCTTTCAGTGGTAAAAGAAAGTAAGAATTTTTTATCAAATCTCAGTATGAAATGCTGAAACTCAGCATTTAATGCACAAGGTTCGAGAGTAACTATAGTTGTTGTACAGGTAGGAGCAGTGAAAATATATATGTAGCAGCAGTGGAGGCGCTCATGAAAAAGGAAAGAGGGGATGAAACTCAGTTTACCACCAAAATTTGTGGAAAAACTAGTTTGGGTCTCAGTTATTTCGTTTTGCAAAATTTCATCCCAAGTTACGCGTTTGATGCCCTATTATGCTGAAACTGGCAAGTCTCGCCCCCTAATCGCCTGGCTTTAGAGATAACTTTATTCACTCTTTGATATCAATCACCAATTTAGTGCTTACAAGTCCCTTCATGGTTACTAGTGGGCCCTTCTGAATTACACTAGTAAGGTCATCCATCCCAATTTTCTTCCCGCTATTTTTTTTAATTTTAGAATTTCATTTTCACACCCAAAAAAATCACTCCTAAATTTGTTGATTCAAAAATTGCAAGATGACTATCATCCTTGTCCAGGGCACTCTCTAAAGGGTACCAAAAGCACATCAAGGTGCCCCCTAGTTTGGAAGGGTTAAAGCATGATCATAAAACAAAACAAACACCTATCTTAACATAGAGATGCTTTGAATAGGGGGAAGGCCTACTCCTTAGGGCCTCCCTTAATTCGAGGGCCATAGCCTTGAGGGGGATAGAGTATATAGGCTTGAAAATTAGGGAAGAACCATGAGAGCCACCAGGGATTTTTAATAATTTTTCCAATTTTGTGAAGTAGGAGGACTAGCATTCACAAGAAGACTTAGCCAAATTTGGCTACACAGGTCAGAGAGAAAAATCACTTATAACATATGAATGAATAAATATATGTACATATTTTCTAAGAGATCTCACTGGCAAAGTCATACAGCTGGTAAGCACAAACCTTGCCTACAGGTCCCTCCAACCCCCCCCCCATCTGACTCATGGTAACTCTGCAGTCTGTCTTTGCAAAGAGTACCCTGCCAAAACTGTTACTCTAGAGTTGGGTTGTAAAGTGCAACAGATCATTTCACAAACAGACAAATGGGTCTCATGATTTAACACAAGCAAACAATCTTCTGCACTCTGCACCTCTTCTCTCTCTCTCTCTCTCTCCTTTCCTTCCTTCCTTCCTTCCTTCCTTCCTTCTGCAATCTTCAGAGAAAGGCTTTGTATCCCCCTTCCTTGGGCCAGACATCAAGTTGTATCCTTTAATTGTCACATGTCATGAGTTCAATTTTTTAGGGCCAGAGGGGTGAACTAACCAAACAACAAGCCAGCCTCCTTCACCATCCATAAGGGATGGATGGTGAACGGGTACCTAGTACGAGGATTGGAAACACTTTTCCATTGGATTCCAGTTCTGTAGCTAACCACAGTGGTTAGCTCAGTTTTCTGTTTTTATACCAGGTATGTAACAAACCATTAGGTTGCCGTTACCTATGCACTAGGTAAGGTAACTTGCGCGGTGAGTGCAAAGGTTACCATGAATTAAGTTTAGTTAAGGAGTGTGAATGTCAAGACTAACAACTACTGATGATAACCAGCAGTCCTTGACCCAATTACAAGACAAAATAACCATCCCTTGTGGGAGTCAAGATGATCACTTTTCATCCACATAGTGAGTTGGTTATATATGAATGTTCATCCAAGTAATGAAGGGTTACATCCCTCATAACAATCTTGCCACTCTTGGTGGTTGTAATACAGCACCTATTATGCAATTTTATTTTTTTCCATACCTAGCTACTAACAACCCATTAGCCCTTTCATGTGTACTTATCACTCGCCATTTAAATGCATTTAATTTATTAAGTGATCAATAGTGTTAGGTGAGTATCATAATAAGTGCTTGATATCAAGTCAATTTTCAAGCTCATTCTCAATGTATTAGATTTAGTGATACCCAATTAGATATTAGACCCATTGGTTTTTTTCACTCTTGTGAAAACTAGCCATTGTGAATTGACTCCCTTGGACACCTTTCAAAATGTTCACCTTCAAGTGGGGTTAAAATGTTTACATGGATCCATTTTCATGCTATGAGATAGGTCCTTTGTTGGTTGCCTCCTTTAAGTTTAGTCCTTTGTTGTCACTCTTGCTTCCTTTTTTTACTTACCTATTTTGTTATTATTGTGCTCCTTTGCTACTTGCTTGCTTTGAGTTTAGTCCTTTGTTGATGTTCCTTCTCCTTCACTACTTATCTATTTCAAATTTGTTTGTCTTGCTTTGAGTTTTGTGAAGTTTTTTTTATTGTTCTTGGTCTTTCATTGCCCAAGACCATTGCCCACCTACTTCAAGCTTCATCTTTTGCTTGTACTTCCCCTCCTTCCCTTTGTGCAAGTTTGGGAACTTGGAACATTATTCATCTTTGCATTTTGAAGTTCTTGGCCCTATTGTAGTTGCTACCTTTTTTTCTTTCTTTTTCTTATGTGTTTGTGTCTTCATGTTGTTTGTATGCTTGGTCAATTTGTATGGCATGCGTGCTTAGTTAGTTAGTATCTTTGTTTGTCTTTATTTGTTTATTATTATTTTTGTTTATTTTATTTTATTTTATTAATTTTATTTTTTGTTTATGTTATGTGTAGAATTTTGTGTAACATTCAAATTTTAGAGTGAATACACATTATTATCATTACATTGCATTTTGCACTTCACATAATCTTAATTTATGATGAGAGGAAAGAAAAATGAGCAAGTTTTTAAATTTACTTTTAACCTAAACTCATTTTCTTTGTAATTACTCAAGTAATTATTCACATTTTGATACTTTAAGGTTTTGATCATTAGGAAAATTAATGAATTTGATAGAATGTTTACTAGTTTTTCTTCATTTTTCCTTGGGTAATGATTGTGAAAACTACAAATGGGACAATCCTTCAAAAATGAAATTGTAGAAATGAAACATGTGTAATATGGAGTTAAATGGCATATGGAATAAAGGTTTAAAGAGTACCTCAATATGCAAAGTGAAACTAGCACAAATCCAAAAAATGAAGAAAAAAAAATGAAACTTAACCTTCAAAAGTTGCATGTTCAAACAAAACTATGAAACCTCATAGTAGAAGTTTCTTGAGTTGCATTTTCTTTTGTGTAAATGAAAACAAAGATATGAGTGTTGCAAATAAATTAATTATGTGTTACATTCTTTGTTTTAACATTGCAATCAATGCATCGAATCCAAAAACGTAGTCAAGGAAAACTATATATTTCATATAATAAAAACCAATGGAATAAAAATGTTGAAAATTATATGGATATAGATTACAAAAAAAAAGGAGGAAATGAACAATCTAATGAAAGGGAATATGGAAAGGCATGTAACAAAAAGGTGTAATGTGTTTGAAAGTTTATTTTCAACTTTCATTTTTGTGAAAGAATCTTTCAAAAAGGATGATGTGCAAAAAAAGGAATTTTTGGAATGCCTTGGATTTAATTGTGAATAATCATTTATCTATATATAGTTTATGGAAACATTTTGTTTAAGGTTTTGTGTTGCATTTTTGTTCACAAATATGTTATCCTTTTTTTTTAAAATTCACAAGAAATATTATTTGACTTGGTAAAACAAATTGAACAATTATATGTTCAACTAACCTTAGCGTAATGTAATTCTCAAATTTGTTGTGTGTTACTAAATCAACACCAAACATTATCGAAATTAACCAAGTCACACGCATGAAAAAATGCACACAAATGAAACTCCCAAACCACACCTTGAGGACAAACCCCCCAACCCCACAAAATATTTGGAACATTATCACATTGAATTTGGTTCCAAATAACAAATAATCTAAAACACAATTCACATAGGACTAGGATCTAACAACAAATATATCTTATAGAAAATTAATGTTTTGCAATAAAAACTTGACAAACTACAAGTTTTGATTTCTAGATGTAAAAAGGAGTTCATGATGTATTTGCTTTTGTCGTTAATTTTTTTAGAATTGATATCAATAATCAAAAGCATTTCACATTAAACTATTTGAAGTTGCAAATTCACTACAAAACAAGGAGAACATTTTGAAGGCATTTGTTTTGGCCATGTTTTTTTTAAGACATGTCAACATGTGATGAAAAGTGAAAATGGTTTTGAAATTTTAAAATATGTTACTATTAAGTTTGCATAATCACATATGCAAACTTGCATAACTTGGTTGAAGAAATATGGGAAATGAACAAGACTGGAATAAAACTTGTGTGATGATTATGGGATTCACCCAATGAAAACAAGATAATTCTGAGTTTTCAATACATTTTTTCAATTTCAAGTTTTGTTAGTGAAAAATGGAATATTAATATGATGCATCAAAATCTTATTTGCAAGTTTGTTAGCAAAATAATCATGTTTCAAGAAGAATATTTACTAATCTAAGGAAATGTCGTTTGCAATTAAACAATTTTAAAAAGTTAATATTTGTGAGCAAAAAATGACCTAATGATTTTAGAATTGGTTGTAAATCTCTTTCTAGTTTAGTAGAATTAATTGAAATGGATATAGATTTTAAAAAAGAATTGAATTTTTTTAAAAACACTTTTGAATATGATGAAGTTGTGATAAATAAATTGTTGGTATTAAATTTTCATCAAATTTTATTATTTTTTAAAAAAAGAATTAACACACAAAAAAATTCTCATTTTCTTCATTTTTTAAAAACTTTGATAATTGGGTTTTGATAATGGTCTTTGATAACCTTGTTTTTTAAATTATGAGAACAAACATTTGGAAAATTGGCTTAGTAAAAAAACCTCAAATTTCAATTAAACTCCTTCTAAATATTAGAAATATCCCATGTTTAGTCTAATTCAATCAAGGTGTCTAAGTCCGAATCTACCATTTCTTGGGTTTAAATTTGGTCGCTATGAGGCCTCACTCAAGGAGATGAAAGTACGAATGTGAGTGTTGGTTCATTCATATTAACCCTTTTTGGATGAGTTTTCTCTCGTTGTGATGTGAAAAACAATTTCCTCCACCCAAAATCATGTTAAATGGGAAGGTTTTCCAAATCACTCCACCTTGAGAAATGAAGGCTTTTTGAGTGGTCGGCCACCATAGTTGGGTCACCTTAGTGGCCAAGTTTCAACCCAAGAAATGTTAGTGCTACCTACTTACGGGTTCGTTTTAGAGGATAAGTTATCAAAGGTGAAACCTGAGGTAAACTCAGTTGGGATGAAATTCATCCACAACTGAGTTTTATATCCGGCTTCCAATGGAAGGTACCTTGCCATGGTGGATGTTGGTTTACTCTAGCCCAACTTTGGTCAAGACCGAAGAATCTTACACATTTAATTTGTTTGTTCCCGTTTGGTAGTCAGGACTGACTCCTTCCGTTAACCATGGGCTAACGGATGTGGGTTTCGGTAGTCAGAACTAACTCCTTCCGTTAACCATGGGCTAACGGATGTGGGTTTTGAAATCGATTATGTCCGTGTAGTGTAGGTACGTAGGTACCACTTCTAGCCTACTGATGCGTATACTTATGCACCTTCCGGACGGTTAAAAAATGATTTTCCGCTCCAGACAGTTACAACCGATTTCTACGTTCGGACGGTAAGAATGATTCATCTTCTGACCGGTAAAAATAATTTCCTGATTCGGATAGTAGTACATATGATTTCTCCACCGAAGTCTCACCCCCTCCACCTTCCCCCACCCCCCCCCCAAATTACATGATAGACATGCACTCTTTATAACCGGCCGACACACTCGAGGGCTGTTTTCTCTATCATCTTTCAAAAATCCTCATATAAAATTGGACCTATTATTATTTATTACCTAGGGGGACCAAAATCCCTTGATGGATGGATGGGTGGATGGATGGATGGATGATGGAATACGAGTTGAGGCCCTTCAATGGGAGGTCATCAATCAGGTCAAAATAGTTTACCCAGGCTCATGGAATGGGGTATTATTATTAGTGCAAAGAGGAAATTGGGGCTTGGAATAGAGTTAAGAACAAGAAATCCTAACTTCATAGAGAGAGACATGGGCAACAAGCTGCAAGCAGGTCTTGAAGAGGCTCATTACTTTTTTCCCTTCGAGCATACCCAGCTGTGTGTGTGCCCAGTAGTAGTCTGTGACCCCCTGCAAAAATATTTCTGACATCCAAGTTTAGTTATCTCCTATTTTGCAACCCCGCCCATAAAAAACAGAACTGGGGACTGCAAATAGGTGGGGAGACTACTAATGGCAAGCCACTTGGACCAATGATTATGATTGGGCAATCAGAAACAGGGAGGGAGCGGCAGTCAGATCGTATTTATTACACTCTGCTCTCTCTCTCTCTCTCTCTCTCTTGCAGGCGCATATCTCTGCTGTGCCTTTCACCAGCCCGACGAGCAAACTGTGCAAAAATGGTGGGCTAAAACTATTTTGCTGAGTCAAACCAGTATGTTTTGACTTTTCTTCCTCCAATTTTAATGAGCAGGGCCACATACTGAGCACCACTGCTGTGGATGTTCTTATTAGGAGTCTGTATTATTAAAGTGGCTGCTGGCAAAACTTAGTAAAAGAAAAAACTTTGGTGCACCCTTCAAATTAATTAATAGAATTAACAACAATAGGTAGAATATGTCTTACACAGTTATCAAAAATGTCCAAAATAATTGCAAGGTGAGAAATGGGATGTGAATGAAGGTCCTACAAGTAAAGCCACAAATTAAGATACCATATGCCTTTTCCCCATCATATTAACCCTCATGAATATCCCCTTATAATCCTCACGATTAGACATTATTTGAAGGTCTCAAATGTTTAATCAGATCTTAGTCATCTTCCAATCCCAAAAAGAAAGAAAAAGCTAAGAGCATCACCAAATGACCTTTTGAACACTAGTTCCTAGAACCTTTTGGCCAGTTTACCCTATAAAAATGCAAGAAATTTAAAAACTTACATCCACAAAAATGGATTTGTTGGGTGCAAATATTGAACATATTTCTTCCATTATATTTGTTTCAAATTTTAACCGATGACCCAAGTTATTGGGATTCATGCAAACTAGTTGTGGGTTCAATTCAACATGAATTCATGCTAGATGTTAACTATTATAGTCACTTCAGCTACAAAAAGGTCACCAAGGCAACTAATCACCAAAAACTATGCACCTTATGGTCAAACTTGGGAAAGATTATGCAAGTATCTCTCATTGATTAGAGGAATTATGACATGACTAATGTTATGTGGGGACACAAGTTAGTCGGTTATTTGAAGGTAGTCTTGGTTCCAAGCACTTGGAACCCAACCATAATCAACTTGAGGGTTTTGGAACTAATCTACAACCTAATCCAAGGTTAGGGTATGGTTTTAAAACTAGGCGAAGAACTAACCCTCGGTTCCAATATGTGAAGGAATGGATAATCAAAGCAAGCCCAATTGCTAAGTGGACGTAATAGCCAAAACTAAAAAAATTGGTTGAAAAGAAATCAATTCTAGTTCCATGCTTCAACCCTAAACCTATTATCATGACCCACTTTTTCATGTTCTTTTCTTAGTTTATGTGTGCTACCATCACCCTCATTTTCATGTTCTTTTCCTAGTTTTTGCATGCTACCATCACCCTGCTTTTCATGTTTTTCCTAGTTTGTGCATGATGTCATCACCCTCCTCTTTGTGTTCATATCTTGGTTTGCACTTGTTGCCATCACTTTTCTCTTTGTGCTTTTCAACGTTTCAAGTGATGTTTTGAGTTTTGAAACTTAATTGAAAGATTACCTAAAACCACCATAACCTATCTTAAAACTCGGGACTAACATACTTTGAAAACAAGAAAAAGAGCTAAAACTAAAACCACACATTGAAATTTTAAAAAACCAAAACCAAAATTGGGTCTCAATTTTGAATAATTAGAATTAAAATTGAACCAAAATCTATTCCTTAGAAAATTTAAGAACCCAAACCAAAGGTTCCTTAAAAATTGGATGAACTTTCCTTAAAAACATCAAAATTAGTATTGAATTTACACTCTCAAAAACAATTCCAAAAATATTGTCATTTTTTGTCATTAAAAAAAGTGACAAAATTTGTCACCAAAAAAAAGTCATTGCACATTGACATAAGTGGTGAAAGTTGAGCCTTTTCTAAGTTCAAAGTCTGAACATGAAAGGCTTTTCGATAAGTGTCTATGAAATTTGAAACTATATTTCATTGGCATGTTCTCAAGACTTAATGTTACAAGTGGATTGCATGTATGTATATAAATTTGTCACAAAAGCATTTCACTATTTCACCCATACTACTACTACTCAAAAGACTCATGCAAATCAAACCCCATGTGATGGGAAAGCCTCTCTTTACACCATACTTATTACCCATATGTCAGAGGTGAGCTTCATATGGTTGTCAAAACTTAACCTTCTTTGGTTGGTTAACAATCCCATTACTATGTTCTCAAACCCACCTTCCTAGTTACTCTTGGATCCCATTATTATTATGTCATTAACCCACCTTCTTAGTTGGTCATCAATTCCATTACTATGTTATTAACCCACCTTCTAAAGTGTATAATTACCACCCCAATTTATTTATTTTTAAAAAGAAAAAAAAATGGTTACAATTCTTCTTTGATTTTCTTAAGAACAAAAACCAACCTTTACTTACACCCCAATCATCATGCAAAACCTTGACACTAGACTTTGACCCAAGGGTACACTTGACCCAACCCCCCCTTGGGTTTGCAGTTTGCACCAGGGTGGTACATTTATGGATGAGAGGGAACGTTAACTCATTCTCATTTAATGATAGGAGGATGAATGACATCATCCAGTGTATCCCCTCTGAGGGTGTTATCCCATGTAATAACCAGTGTTGGCTTGTTATTGAGAAAACAATAACCCCGGTTATCAACCCAGGTATTGATAACCTACCAGTTGGTTATTGGATTTTTAAAAAATAAATTAGTAGATAATTTAATTACCTGGTACAATGTACATATCATTCCAAGAATCGGAAAGACCCTTATTGGTCGGTATTGAATATTCAAAATTTAATAACCTACCTTGATGATTGGAATTTCAATCCTAAACCCCTAATTACTATTATTATTATTATTATTATTATAAACATAAAAAGGGAAAATAAAATCATAAAAAATAAAACTAAAATCCCTTATGCATACTAGTGGTTATTCGTAAAAAATAACCAAGCAAATTGATTACTCGTGGGTATTACTCAAGAGGGTTTACACCATAGATTACCAAGGTGGAACCTTGGTAACTCAATTGTGGTTCATCCATGATTGGCCTTAATGGATTTCCAATGGATGTTGCATTGGTGGGTGTTGGGTTCACTTAATCACACGATTTTCTTAAGTCAAAACCATATGATGTGTGGTGAAGAGTGTTGCCTACTTTTAGTTTTAGTGTATTTCAGCATAGAACATTCCAAAATCTTAGCAAATAATAGTATTGGAAAGTTTTTAGTGACATGGCAAAATTTCTCCCCAAGAGCCAATTACATCAAATAATGGCCATTACCTAATATGCATATTAGCTAGTTGGGTTGAGGTATATTATCACAATGCACCATGTTTCTCTAGTTCAGGATGGGATGATACTTAGTCTTAAATTGGACCAAGCTTGAATATTTTTAGGAAATCTTGAGATACAAAAGTTAAAACCCCCAAAAAATAAAGATTGGTGTGCCAAGTGGTAGATCTAACAAAACATTTGACACCAAAATCAAATGTTATTTTGACTATATTCTAGCTAGTATTTGGCCTAGTTGTGGAATCCTACAATTCGCAACTATACATACAAAAAATAGTAGGTATAATACTAACGACAATAGTTAGTATTTTAATCATTAATACTAACAAAGTGGAATCTAGGCCTAGAAGGAAGTACATTTGTGCTATGAACTATCACCAACCTTTAGGCATTCGCATAAAGGGAAATACATACAAATGAATGCATGCAAGTAGTTTATACTTCCACCCAAATACTCAACATAGAAAGGTCTAAAGACTATCGATTTAATGTTATGATATGTTATTGCTTGTACTACACATCAAAACGACACACCCACACTACACAATATGGCCAATTGTGGTTCTTCTATTACAAATCCAATCATTTGGAACATACATCTAATTGGAAGGGCTACTAGTTGCCATGCAACTATTGTTGTCACATTACCATGTTGTGTTGTAATTGCTACAATCTACATTACCCCATTTGAACACATACCTTAAAACCACATGAAATACATAATCAAACTCTTTGAAAACTACACACATGAACATGGAGCTAGGAGGTAATGACTAAAGGTTCCCAATGGTTGTCCTCTACTAGTTTGGTCACCTCCTATTCCACTACATGTTACAAATTAACATAAAACAACATTAAAAAATTTAATTGTGTAATATTTAATGGCCAACACTCAAAATCCACCACCTAAAGTAAGAACTAAAGCAACCACTCCATCTAAATTATGCTGATATTTTTTCATTTTTTGATTAAATTTGTTCAGACTACATGATTTGCATACATTTTGTTCTTGTTTGTGTAATTGTTTTTCTTTCAAGTTTGGATTTGCATTTAAGCTTAATATGTTGAAGTTCATGATAATTTTATGTGCATGGTAGTTTTTGTGGCTATTGATGCACTCCTTGGTTCATCAAGCACTATTATTAATTAATGATAATGTTTTTCATTCTCTAGCATCAAAACTCAAAACATGTATTCGTTAATGTTTTACAATTGGGACAAGGTAGCACAAACTTGGCAAGACTAAGATGATTTGATGTTTTTCAAAATCAACTTTGGTTCACCTTAACTACACAAAACATATAAAAAGAATGTTATATGCAATTGGAACTAAAATTAAATCATGGTCTCACACAAATTCCAACATAACACAAATTAATACAAAAGGCACTATTCTATTTATAATACCATAATACCTTTACCATTTTGGTAACAAACAGTCAAATAATTATTTAAATTTGAAATCTTAACTTCGACACCTAGTTTTTTAATTAAAAAATTTTCAACATGTAATGATTATACAAAATAATAAACATGGTTTTGTCAATGTCATGGAACAATCTAGTGTGTCTAAATTACTTACTTTTACGTCACTATCATGGAAGGTTTGCAATTCAAATCTTGAAAGTTGAACCTTTAAATTTATTAAAATTTCAACATAAATAATGAATAATTTTTCGAAAGTTCAACAAAATGGAAAAATAATTTAATTTATGCCGAAATGGTAAAGGTACTACAATATATCATGTAGTTGTCACTGGGACTACATTGAAGTGACAAACCTTTCTTGGACTCCCAAATTTTGATCTCAAAATTGGGACATTTTTCTATCTTGAAATTTTGGAACCCCATGATACAAAACATAACAACTTTGGACATGAAAGACCATTTTATTAGAGTTTCCAATAATGTTTCAAAATTAAAAAGACAAGGGACCTATATTTGACCTATTTCAAAACCTAATTTAAAAAAAATCCATAGTCCCATGTGGTCTTATTGTCCGAGGAAATTTCTTGAGCACCTTCCTACATACTTATTATGAATGCATAATAAGAAAGTGATGAAGGAATTTCATGTTCATTATAAATGGAAAGTGGAAAGTGGTCAATGAATGTCATTCCTTAAATGAAATGTAGAAGATAATGATTGAGATGTATCCAATATGGATTAAAAATGGATGTCTAGTTATGAATTCATTCACAAACAATGAACTAGATGATGAATTGAAAAATTTGATTCATTATGAATGAAAAGTGAATGCTTATGGATGAATTCATACATGAATGACATGTTAAGGAAATGAAAAATCTTATTCATATAATTAATTATTAAAATAAAATGTTTTGATGACTTATGTTGGAATGAATTTCATGATGTCATTAGTGAGACGGAATTTGGGGAACGTTTTTTTAAAATTTCAACACATGTTTCCTTTTATTAAGGTGATAACCCAACTCTTCTTGGCTTCACTTTATTTCAAATTAATGTTTTACCTAGTTTGTTTTCAAGGTTTCAACTTGCCTTTAATCAAAGAACATCATTTCCTTCTCATTGAAGAGAATCAACACTAAGTTTAAGTCATTATTAGTTTTTATATTCCATCATTTTAAAAAAATTGTGGATTAAATTAAATTATTGATTTTCAATTGCTTATACATACAAAACAAATTCACATAAATACTACTTTTGGTCACTTGTTCTTACTTTTTAATCATGCATTAACATTCAATTATACAAATTTACATTCAACCCTCTATATGCAAGATTTTAGTTATACATTCATTTTCATTTTCCTTTTTTGGGGGTATTTTCTACTTGTTTTGTGACATTGCACATGAAAATGAATTAGAATTTGGATTTACATTTGGTTGCATGTATTAAGTGTAAGGTTACACATTCGATTATCTTTTACTATTTAATTCTTAGTTGTTCATATATAATTTGTTATTGCATTTCAAAATGGTAAAATTTCATTTTCTATTCTTGGTTGCACACTAAAATAATTTATAAAGAATTTTTTAATTTTAAATTTGTATCAAGGTTTTTGGTAATAGTAAAC
>Ga0209611_10002220_pt1 | contig 34050 bp, 19 predicted proteins | sample S1TSphgellanicum_3_FD_187693 | JGI IMG/M metagenome (GOLD analysis project Ga0209611, IMG submission 187693) | Host-associated microbial communities from peat moss isolated from Minnesota, USA - S1T2_Fc - Sphagnum magellanicum MG (SPAdes) (version 2) | ecosystem: Host-associated > Plants > Peat...
TTCATAGTCTTTTAATGCCCTTTTGACATCTCCACGAATTGCCAAAGTGAATGCATTGTTTGGGTCAAGAACATGAGCTTTGTCAAGGTCTTCCAAGGCTCCTTTATGGTCTTTCAATGCCCCTTTGACATCTGCACGAACTGTCAAAGCGGATGCATTGTTTGGGTCAAGAACATGAACTTTGTCAAGGTCTTCCAAGGCTCCTTCATAGTCTTTTAAAGCCATTTTGACATCTACACAAATTTTCAAAGTGTATGCATTGTTTGGGTCAAGAACATGAGCTTTGTCAAGGTCTTCCAAGGTTCCTTTATGGTCTTTCAATGCCCTTTTGACATCTGCACGAGTTGTCAAAATGAATGCGTTGTTTGGGTCAAGAACATGAGCTTTGTCAAGGTCTTCCAAGGCTCCTTCATAGTCTTTTAATGCCCTTTTGACAGATACACGAATTCGCAAAGTGTATGCATTGTTTGGGTCAAGAACATGAGCTTTGTCAAGGTCTTCCAAAGCTCCTTCATAGTCTTCCAATGTTGCTTTGACATCTCCACGAGTTGTCAAAGTGAATGCATTGTTTGGGTCAAGAACATCAGCTTTGTCAATGTCTTCCAAGGCTCCTTCATAGTCTTTCAATGCCCTTTTGACATGTGCACGAGTTCTCAAAGTGAATGCATTGCTTGGGTCAAAAACATGAGCTTTGTCAAGGTCTTGCAAAGCTCCTTCATAGTCTTCCAATACCCCTTTGACATTTCCACGAGTTATCAAAGTGAATGCATCGTTTGTGTCAAGAACATGAGCTTTGTCGAGGTCTTCCAAAGCTCCTTCATAGTCTTTCAATGCCCCTTTGACATCTCCACGAATTGACAAAGTGAATGCATTGTTTGGTTCAATAACATGAGCTTTGTTGAGGTCTTCCAAGGCTCCTTCATAGTCTTTCAACACCTTTTTGACATCTCCACGAGTTCTCAAAGTGAATGCATTGTTTGGGTCAAGAACATGAGCTTTCTCAAGGTCTTCCAAGGCTCCTTCATAGTCTTTCAACACCCTTTTGGCGTGTCCACGAGTTGTTAAAGTGAATGCATTGTTTGGGTCAAGAACATGAGCTTTGTCAAGGTCTTCCAAGGCTCCTTTATGGTCTTTCAATGCCCTTTTGACATCTGCATGAGTTGTCAAAATGAATGCGTTGTTTGGGTCAAGAACATGAGCTTTGTCAAGGTCTTCCAAGGCTCCTTCATAGTCTTTTAATGCCCTTTTGACATATACACAAATTTGCAAAGTGTATACATTGTTTGGGTCAAGAACATGAGCTTTGTCAAGGTCTTCCAAAGCTCCTTCATAGTCTTCCAATGTTGCTTTGACATCTCCGCGAGTTGTCAAAGTGAATGCATTGTTTGGGTCAAGAACATCAGCTTTGTCAATGTCTTCCAAGGCTCCTTCATAGTCTTTCAATGCCTTTTTGACATCTGCACGAATTCTCAAAGTGAATGCATTGCTTGGGTCAAAAACATGAGCTTTGTCAAGGTCTTGCAAAGCTCCTTCATAGTCTTCCAATGCCCCTTTGACATTTCCACGAGTTATCAAAGTGAATGCATCGTTTGGGTCAAGAACATGAGCTTTGTCGAGGTCTTCCAAAGCTCCTTCATAGTCTTTCAACATATTTTTGGCTTGTCCACGAGTTTTCAAAATGAATGCGTTGTTTGGGTCAAGAACATGAGCTTTGTCAAGGTCTTCCAAGGCTCTTTTATGGTCTTTTAATGCCCCTTTGACATCTGCACGAGTTGTCAAAATTAATGCATTGTTTGGGTATAGAACATGAGCTTTGTCAAGGTCTTCCAAAGCTCCTTCATAGTCTTTTAATGCCCTTTTGACAGATGCACAAATTCTCAAAGTGAATGCATTGTTTGGGTCAAGAACATGAGCTTTGTTGAGGTCTTCGAAAGCTCCTTCATAGTTTTCCAATGCTGCTTTGACATCTCCACGAGTTGTCAAAGTGAATGCATTGTTTGGGTACAAATCATAAGCTTTGTCAAGGTCTTCCAAGGCTCCTTCATAGTCTTTCAATGCCCTTTTGACATCTCCACGAGTTGTGAAATTGGATGCATTATTTGGGCTAAAAACATCAGCTTTGTCAAGGTCTTCCAAGGCTCCTTCATAGTCTTTCAACACTTTTTTGACGTCTCCACGAATTGTCAGAGTGAATGCATTGTTTGGGTCAAGAACATGAGCTTTATTGAGGTCTTCCAAAGCTCCTTCATAGTCTTCCAATGTCCCTTTGACATCTCCACGAATTCTCAAAGTGTATGCATTGTTTGGGTCAAGAACATGAGCTTTGTCAAGGTCTTCCAAGGCTCCTTCATAGTCTTTTAATGCCCTTTTGACATCTCCACGAATTGCCAAAGTGAATGCATTGTTTGGGTCAAGAACATGAGCTTTGTCAAGGTCTTCCAAGGCTCCTTTATGGTCTTTCAATGCCCCTTTGACATCTGCACGAACTGTCAAAGCGGATGCATTGTTTGGGTCAAGAACATGAACTTTGTCAAGGTCTTCCAAGGCTCCTTCATAGTCTTTTAAAGCCATTTTGACATCTACACAAATTTTCAAAGTGTATGCATTGTTTGGGTCAAGAACATGAGCTTTGTCAAGGTCTTCCAAGGTTCCTTTATGGTCTTTCAATGCCCTTTTGACATCTGCACGAGTTGTCAAAATGAATGCGTTGTTTGGGTCAAGAACATGAGCTTTGTCAAGGTCTTCCAAGGCTCCTTCATAGTCTTTTAATGCCCTTTTGACAGATACACGAATTCGCAAAGTGTATGCATTGTTTGGGTCAAGAACATGAGCTTTGTCAAGGTCTTCCAAAGCTCCTTCATAGTCTTCCAATGTTGCTTTGACATCTCCACGAGTTGTCAAAGTGAATGCATTGTTTGGGTCAAGAACATCAGCTTTGTCAATGTCTTCCAAGGCTCCTTCATAGTCTTTCAATGCCCTTTTGACATGTGCACGAGTTCTCAAAGTGAATGCATTGCTTGGGTCAAAAACATGAGCTTTGTCAAGGTCTTGCAAAGCTCCTTCATAGTCTTCCAATACCCCTTTGACATTTCCACGAGTTATCAAAGTGAATGCATCGTTTGTGTCAAGAACATGAGCTTTGTCGAGGTCTTCCAAAGCTCCTTCATAGTCTTTCAATGCCCCTTTGACATCTCCACGAATTGACAAAGTGAATGCATTGTTTGGTTCAATAACATGAGCTTTGTTGAGGTCTTCCAAGGCTCCTTCATAGTCTTTCAACACCTTTTTGACATCTCCACGAGTTCTCAAAGTGAATGCATTGTTTGGGTCAAGAACATGAGCTTTCTCAAGGTCTTCCAAGGCTCCTTCATAGTCTTTCAACACCCTTTTGGCGTGTCCACGAGTTGTTAAAGTGAATGCATTGTTTGGTTCAAGAATATGAGTTTTGTCAACGTCCTCCAAGGTTCCATGATAATTTTGCAACATCCTTTTCACCTCTGCACACATGTTTAAAATGATTGCATTGTTTGATTAAATAACATGAACATTGTCTAAGTCCTCCAAAGCTCTTTGATAATCATCCAACATTGTTTCACATTTCCACACCTTTTTAAAGTGAATACATTGTTTGATTCAAGAACACGAATGTTGTTAAAGTCTTCTAAAGCTTTTTGACAATCTTTCAACATTCATAAGTAACATTTCCATGGGTTTTCAAAATGAATGCATTGTTTGGTTTGAAAACATGAGCCTTGTCAAGGTGGTCCAAGGTTCTTAATAATGTTTTTATTTGTCATCAACATGAAAAGAAACATAATGATATATAGTGTAATAGATTAAATAGGAAACACAATATCTATGATAGATCTAAAGACAAAAATTGGAATTTCCCACAAAACCCATGGGGTGAAACCACAATCGAATAAACATAAAAAGTAATCCAAGAAGTTGCAATCATATTTTTACACACAAATGCAAGAAAGTAGAATCAAAACCTTTTCAATCATTGTCAAACCATTGTTGTGCTAAATATTGAGTTTATAATATGTTGTAGACAAAGTTTGCAAAAAAATTAATGTATTAAAAGTAGGTAAAAAATACTTTAAAAATTGATAAGTGGAATTTTGTTTTTAAAAAAAATTACATTAAAAGATTGATATATTATTACTTTTGCCTTGGAAGTTGAAAGTGCATAAGTAGATTTTAAATGGCATTAAACAAGAAAGTAAAAATACTCAAAATTTCATCTATTTATTTGTTTAGTTTGTTTAAATAACTTGCAAGTAAGAAAAATTCTACTTGCATTTTTGAAAAATCTACTTAAATTTATTTAAAACATGTGATTCTTCAATATCATTGACATTAATTTTTAAAAAAATCATATTGATCATTGAAATAAATAACATTTTAAAATTTAATATGTTAAGGCCTAGTTAATGGCTACTTTACATTTTTCTTGACAAGGATGACGAAGTGTATATTTGATTATGCTTTCACTTGATGTAACCTTACTCTCATAAAGATTTGAAATGTAATTGTTAGCCTATAAAATCATTACATACATAATTTTTAACATTAATGAATAGTTCACTTGCTTTACAAAGTGTCATTTGTTAGCAAGCATATCATTGCATTATTTCATTTGTTCAATTCAAAATGTGTAGTTGAAAGATTTGCGTCTTAATTTTGTACAATGGTCTTATTACCAAAATATCTTTTCCCATTTTCCTATCATCCTCCTTGAATCTTTGTTGAATAATAATTAACATTGAAGATTCCATGTTGAAAAAAAAATTCCAATAGATTTTTTATGTTCTTAAACAACAAAAATTCTTTGAAAAAATAAAAATTGAAAATTTCAACATTCTTACAAACAATTTAATTAGTGTCACAATTGCCAAGGTATTATGGTATTAGTGCAATATTCTATATGTGCTAAATTCATGATTTTTGATGGTTTCAATATTATTTGAGGTAGTAAGATTATGTGGGTTCCATTTTTATCTTAGTTCAATTTTGTAATATAACCTCTCTTGAAACCAAAAAAAATCATGTTCGAGCTTTAATTATTCAATGTAGTTGAACTTTGAAACAAACTCCACACCTTGCAATTTATATACCTTTCTATAATAACACAAACTTAATGTTGACACTTCAAGACGTATTGAGTTCAAGATGAGAGGTGTTAATGTGTGAAGTACATACCTACAAGTTTTGCCAAATCACAAAAGAGGTGGCACTTGAATGTCCCGGATAGTTTTTGTTCTCCCACTATGATACCTGCTAACCCAATGAAATGCATGTGAGTAATGTTGCAAAGAAGAACACCAATTTAACCCACCTTAACAAAAAAAATCATGGTAGACTCTTTTTCATAAATCTAAGCCATTACATAGTCTTCACTCCAAGTCCATTATTTTTTATACGACTTCTTATGCTTTCAAAGACACAACCAAAGTTTTGATGTTTTAAACATAGAATGTTTGACATATGAGGTGAGTTGTTGTGTGAGACACGCACTTGCATGTGGCGTTTGGATGATGAATATTCTTGTCGCTAATTTGAGCCACCAAGGCCTCTAACTGTATGTGAGGGGATTGATGGCAATAGCACAAGGGGTGAACCAATATTGACAAACAATTGTAACACACACCTAAATGCAAATTTGAGCCAAGTGAGAAATGGTCAGTTGGATTTGATGTGTGTATGTAAAATGGTGGAAAACTTGGAACTTGGTTATGGGAAAGGAGCTTTAGAATAAGGATGCATTTGATCCTTGTAGGAAGCTGGTGCATTATACATGCATACCGTGTGGCAGCAAAGACAAGGAAGGTCGGTTAAAGTCTTGCCTGATACCCACTCGGAACTTTCATTCAGAATATGTTATTGTAGGTCGATACTTTTTCTCCTGTCTTTATGTGCTTTCACACTGTTCAAGATTCCAAGCCTTTAATAAAGTAATGCGATCCTGGCGTATGTAATAGACCTGGAACTTCCTTTTATCAGCAAATTTTTTGGCCTTAGGAAATGGATGCAAGTGGTCCTTGATTGATGGGTGCACACTATGAGTTGGCAATCTATTTAGAGTCTAGCATGATACTTCATCAGAACTTTCCTCTTATATATTTATTTTTATTTTTATTTTTTTTGTTTTTTTCGAACCCCCGTACTCATAGATGTTGATAAAAAGCACTGTCGTTTCACCTCCCATGCTGTGAAATGGACCAAAAAAAGAAACTAGTTTTGGCCTATGCTAATGGCAGGGGCCCAAACTGTGGGGCAGAGTGTGATCAATGAACTTTTCTTTGCCTTCACAGACTGGATGCATTGTTTGATGATGCGCAGCCTGTGTCAGCAAAGAAAAGTGGGGCTGTTGGAGCCTGAAAGTCAGTCGGGGAACCGTGCGTTTGCCTGCTCCACAAAACTGATAGGCCCTTTGAAGTTTTCCCCCCTATAGTTATCCATCTCAGAACTTTCCTCTGGCATACATACTATATTGAGGCAACAGAAATGGTTCCACCATATCATCCTCACTCCTCAGGCCTGTAGTGGAGTCGGCCGTACATTATTGCCAGATTCCGTCATATCCTGACTTGTTCAACTGTTGTTACCAATGGTGTCTCAAACATGATTCGAGAAATCAAGATACCAATTCCTATAAACCCATTCATGTACATATGCTAGTCTCGAGAGATGCAACTTGCCTGTCGTCACTCAATTCCTCAATGAAAATTAGTTAAAGTATAACTAAAGCCGCCCAGGAAGGTCCAGGAAAATAACCACTAGTAAAACTTTAATCATTGGTATTGATTTGTCTGCCAAGAGTGAAATATAATCAAACTAGGAAAACAAGTCTAGAGCATCTCCTTCATTGAATGTGTAATCTGATGAAACCCTGCCAAACTTTATAAAAAGAAGAAAGGGAGAGAAAAAGAAACAAGGGGCAAGGACCAAAGTTCAGGCAAGCAAGTAGCCCAAATGAGGCAGGCCGCAAGGAGGAAAGGGAATCGCTAAGAACCCAAGGAGGAAAGGAAACCACTAAGAACTGAACCCTCCACCAGTCACATGAAGCATATGGACTAAAGAGAGGGGGAGGTAAACCCAATAAAACTCCAAGTCTAGATGGACCCCTCCCTTGCAGTAACAGCCCCTCCCAAGATGGAGGCAATGTGTAATCTGTTAGGTGTGGTTAGGGTCAATTGTGGGACATTGTCACTGAACCCATCCATCATATTTGATTTTTAGTTTATCAATTTGGGCTCCGCACTTCTCCACACTACCAGCAATGTCGTTTGTATTTGCTATTGAACACATGCGGCACATCATTTTTCATTACAACATATGTACATAGCAGTGTTGGGCAGGTGAATTACCCTCTAATGTGTTCACAAATATGTAATAATGTACCTTACTCCATCAATAAAAAATTTGGTTACCTTTTATTACCTTATTTGCATGCTAATTATTTTTTACTTACCTTGTATTTATTTCACCTGACTAGTATATAGTTCACATCTATCCATATTCAAGAGAAGGATAATTGTTTTGAAGAGGGTGAATAAATGGGAATTTGTTGAAATTATAGTGACTAATTAGTGAATATAACTGATTTGGCATTTCATTTGCATTCATTACATTCAAGAAAACTCTTTATGTTCTAGACCCCTTTCAGATTTTACTAGCATTTGTTGGTATAAAACTACTTGAATATATTTCTAACATTATTGATTGATTTGAGTATAGTTTGTTAAAAAAATCTGATATGCATAAGAAAATTATTTTTCTCCACTTCAAAATGTGCCATCGTTGTGTAAATATTCCTTTTACCCTTAAGTTTACCCAGTTACACTAAACACGGTATGTGCAGAGTAAATGATGAAATTTACCCTAGCCCTAACCCTTGAGCAAGGTAGATGTTTGTCCCCTACTTTTACCCTTATCTGGTCCAATTTTTTAAAAAGCTTATATACCTTTAGATGGTTGATATATATTAAGAATAAATATACCTGCCAACATTAGTACATTTCTTTATACATATAGATTATAATTGTTTTTGCTCTTGGAACCTATATCTAGGAGGGCCAATATTGGGACTTAGCTATTTTAATGTTTGGAGTGATAACTTCTAATTTGCAGAGTCTCCAAAGTTTGAGAACTTTATCAAAGAGGCTCATTGTGATTTTTTTTTGGATCAAAACTAATTAATATGGATTAAAAACTGATACCCTCGTCTTACCACAATAGTAGCCATAAATAGGAATTTAGACTTTCAACTCTTATGATGGGTCATGCTCCCTATGCTAGGAACAGCTCGAAATGACCCACCACAACTGAGTATTGGAACACAAGCGTGTTCTAGCTTGAGGAAGGACGTATGCAAGGGCTATGACATCTTCATGCCATGTGAAAATTTACGTCACTTCAATGTAAGAAAATACAAGTTCTTTAATATTATCATCACGATTATTATTTGACCCCATAACATCTACCAACAATCTGATGTCTACTCAATTTCTTGGAAGGAGGATAGGGTAGTGTGGATTGGTGTGAAATATCTCCTCAGCCATGACTTTCTTCGATCAAAATTTGATCATGACAGCCACCCATTTTGTCAATATCAATCCGAGAATAGACCATTGGCTTGTTATTCACTCCACTTTAGAGATGATAGACGCAAGCAAATTTTGTTAATTCTCAGTAATAATGTTCATGAATTTGTGCAAGTCAATTAAATGGATATTAGTTCATTTTGAAATTATCTTTGACAAAAATCTATTCAAACCCACCTAAAAACCCAAAAAATCAAAGCAAAAAACCCAAGACAGGAAATGGCACAATTATTACTTGCCCTTTATTTTTGCTTAGCTACTTGGACTCTATGCTATTTTGCATTACCAATGATGATGAATTGATGGAAGGTTAAAATATTAAAACATCAAAATTGTAACTAAGTAAAATAAAATAAAATAAAAACTAGTTACCACATGTTGATAATCCATGATCATATAGATTCTTCATGAATCATTTCCACTTCCATTGATTCTAGCATATGAAATTTTATGTTTACCTATTGAAACATTAATAAATTTTTAACACCCATGTGATGCCATTTCCTATGAGATATTAATGAATTTGATGTTTAGAATGATTTTTTTAAGTTTAATGAATTTCATAAAAATAACATTGAGGAAAATAAATAATTATTAATTATAATATAATAATTAGTTTAGAATTAAAATTAAAATGAAATTTTATATTAGTTTATTTGCAATTTTGATTTTCAATACAAACCAAAATTTACCATTGTGTTGAATTTAGTGTTACTACTTGTTAGAGGTATGATCAATATGAAAATTAATAAATATCAAATCCATTACAAGATGTATGGATATAGAATATGGTTTAGTGGTTTAAAATGCACCAAGACAAGTTATTTTCATATGAAGGAAAATGTTGAAATTTAGAACATCTAGGACAATTTGCAATCATGACATGTAGGCCAAGAACATCTATTATAATTTTACATTTATTTTTCAAGACATAAATAATATATTATTTAATAGGCTATTAAGCCTAAAAGTGTAATTTTTAAATGAAAAGGTAAAACACAAATGCACTTGAATGTGAATCATGAATTATTAAATAATACCATGCACAAAAAAATCTCAAGGTTCTCAAAGTCTTGGTATGATACAGAGTGATAACATGTTGAAAGATTTGTGATCTACGATTAACATACAATTGATTTAACCAAATATTAAATATTCAAATAAGTTAAAATTTGAAATCAAAAATCAAATGTTAAAAATGTTTCAATTAAATTTAATAGTGCCATGTGTTGCCCCATTATTAACCTAAACGTTCCACAAACATAACTATGATATAGTCAACCTTGCAACTCAATCTTTACTACGCCTCAATTAATCCATTAAACATATCAAATCACCATCTGTTACTTCACTATTGGCCAAATGATTTTTTCATCGTAATTACAACATAGTTGACTTTCCAACTAATCTTTTATTTTGGGTTGACCATTGGTTTAGGGTTACAAGTGTGCCATACATTAGCTCACTATTGGCTAAACATTCCAACTTGCATACATCTAACATAATCAAAATTACAACTAAATGTCTATTGATGTCATGCCCAATCATCAGATGAAGTTCATCCACCGTGCAAAGGTAGTTGACAACATCCTTCAACTAGATTGGTGGAACATTTTGCTACTAAAATGGTAAGTAGTGGCACAAATGGCTATTGTTATGGTATTGACATGTGGCAAACACTTTCAACTGTAATGACATTCTCAACTTGTATTTATTGACTTTGATGGTTTGCAATTGAAAAAAATATTTCCCGATTGTAAAAAATAATTTACAACTATTTTTGTAGTTTTTAGCTATGTTTGTAATTGAACAATAGCTGAAAATGTAGTTGTAAAAGGGGGAATTTTCTATTAGTGCATTTGGTGACCATCTTGTGGGGAAATGTTTTCTATTTTTTTTTATAGTAGCAAGAAGGTTTTCTACAATTTTTGTTGTCGTATTATAGATGAGAGGGTTCAAACGAGTGGTTTTGTTTTGTAATTAAAAATATAAAATGGTATGTCAAAAAATATCAAAGGTTTAAGTGGTTGATGTCGTAAGGACTGCAAAGTGATCTACAAATTCTAAAGACAAAGGATTGTGAAATAAGATGAATTGGATGGTAACTCAAAATTTACAATGACAATTGGATTTGGAGGAAAATTGTTAAATCATTGAAAGACAAACAAAAAACAATGTTAATAATGGAAAGGAGTATGTAGTGCTTACAGAAACCCCATATGAGAATTTAATGTTGGACATAATAGTTTTAAGAATAGAAGAAAGGCCTATAGGGCACAATCATTTTGACCACATGAGGTGGTATGGTGTGAAGTATGGACTAGGGGTTTTCAAAGAAGGCATAGTTATAGATGATGATATCCATGAAAGGAAATGTAATTGACTATTCATCCAAATGAGGGGGTGTAGTATACTTATCAGCCATAATTTGTGGTTCAGAATCATAGAAATCAAGATGGAGTAAGGACATCTATAATACTTGATTAGTTGTGAGGAATCTTAAGTCCAAAGTTGGTGACTAGTTGAGGAAGGGATGTTATAGGAATATACAACCTAGGTTTGTGTATCAATTTGCATCTCCAAATTACTATGAACCAATGGAAGATTGGGAGGTGGACAAAAACTCCAATGTTGATGTGTTTGAAGAGATTAAATAAAATTACCTACAATCATCTAAATATGCAAAAGCACATGTGAATGTGTTGGATGAAGTACCATAGTCATACCCACATCAAGGAAATCCAGAGTTGGATCAAATAACATACACAATCAAACCACATGATCATGAATATGTGGATTTGAAGGTAGTCAAATTACTTTCAAGAGTTTGTTCATTTTGTGAGGAAAATGGACATGTAATTATGGATTGTCCTTTTGTGTTTTTCCACATCAAAACATGTATTATTAAACATGTGGAATTATAAAATGTGGCAGGAACATTAATGGATCAACCACATGAACATGAACTAGGAATTCATGTAATCTAAAACAAATTGAAAGGCATGGAGTTAGGAAGCCAATTAAGATCATTGAGTCAATAAATTCATTCATCTATTCAACTTAGGAATAGAAAATTAGAGGTGTATTCACATCCACATTCTACACCACAAAGGATACCAATGGGTAACCAGAAAATGGGGCATCAACGTCAAGTTAACACAACTTTACCAACATTGTCAAAAACAGTAGTTGTTGGAACTTAGAAATGACTTCATCGAATTATTCAATCACTTTATGTAGTCATAACAACTATAGGAGTGGAAGCAGTTGTTGTGCCCAACATGGGTTTTGTCAAAAGGGGAGTGGTTATTGGACCTACAACAAATTTGGGTTGAGGATTGAATGGATTTTCGACGGGAATTTGAAGAGTTTGGGATTACCAACGGCAAATACTAGAATTATTGGGACACCACAAATGACATTTATTAATCAAATAATGATTACTCATGTACACAAAATCAAAGACAAACCATTGATGAATTCAATAGCTGTTAAAGGGTACAAAAATATAGGTGCTAAAAATTCAAAAGGAGGGCATTATGAACCATCTTTCATTACTCATGGAATTCCCAACCATAGAAATGGCCATTTTGTGAGGCCAAATAAGGTAGCTTTGAAGTATCATGATTTCAAAGAAAATGTTGACCTATATGCTCATGTCAAAGGCTTCAATTTTGTAGTAAAGGTTAAGGTGGAGACTTTTGAAGAGTATATCATCAGTGTGTTTAATTATACGCTAAAAGATATGGCATCAGACTTGTGCCATAATTACATGTTAAAAAAAATTAATTGTATTTTTTTGGAATTTACACATTCATTTTGCAAATGTCATTGAAAGACTCAAAATGACAAGCAAATATACATGGAGTTGAAGAACATGAAGCAAGAGGAAACTAAGAGCATGGAGGTTTACTATGAACGGATTTAGAAATTGGTTCATGGTTTACAAGTACCAACCATAAATAATTTTGTCACTACTATGTTTAGAACAAGTTTATAATCATACCTCAAAATTGCAACTACAAGGATGAAGTGGTCAACATTCCAAGAACATAAGGAAGCGACAATGTTGTGTGAAAAAAAAATGACTACTACAAAAGCAAGGAGTGCACTATTAATCCCACGAAATACAAAACATGTAACACAATAAAAAACAAAAAGTAATATAGGGGAAATTAACAAGTTTTACACAAATTGTGGAATGGCTAATGACAATGTGGAAACATGTAAAAAGAAGAAGGAACACATTATGGTAACAACTACAAAAGTAGCCCAACCAAATCAAAAATCGTAGAAAACATCTTTATATGCCTATCACATCTGTGGTTTGAATGAACATAAAATGACAAATTGTCCAAAGTTTGCTGAGATGAAGAAAATGTTTCATGGGAAATTTGTGATAGTAATAGAGGTTCAACCTATTGCTGAGACATAAATAATCACTACAAATGTGAATGTGGTGGATGTTAATGTTAAAACAAGAAGTAAAGAACTTGAAAAATAAGTGTTCAAGGATAAAGAGCCAAGGAAAGCAAAGAGTGCTAAAATTTCATGAGGTAGTGAATTCACACAAAAAATTGATTACAGTAGAAGAGATTTTTGTAAACATTGGTAAGTGGATGTTAGAAACAAGTTATACTTTGAACTTGGGATAATTGTTTAAAATAACTCTTGAATTAAAAAGATATTTGTGGTAGAAATTAAACCAACAAAAGCCCAAAATGTAAATAGAGGTACCACATAAAAATAAGTTGGTTCTTCACTACTAGAAGTAGAAACAACTATTGTAGTAATAAATAATCATATGGCAGTTATCCAAATACATATTAAGAAGAATACAATAAAAGATGTGTTGCTAGATGGAGGTTATGGAGTTAATATTATCATAGAATGATTGAGATTGAAGCCTAAACCTACACCACATAATCAAAGGATGGTAAATCAAACAACCACAAAACCAGTGGGGTTGATTAGAGGTCCGAAGATATATGTTCATGGCATTCCTTACATAACTACATTTATTGTATAGTGTGGTAGATTCTAATTATTCCATGTTGTTAGGAAGACCATGGTTGAAGGATGTTAAAGTGGCACATGATTGGGGGAGTAACATTGTTACCATACAAGGGAATGGGACAATTAGAACAATTATAATCACCAAGCATATGGGAGGTGAAGTAAAAAAACCATAAGTGTTATTGTGCTACAATTATTAAAATGGTATCATAGATGAAAAAGAAGATATCATCTTTGCTATAAAACCAGAATTGTTTTCAAATAGGAACAATCAATTTACTTGAGACAATTCAATTTGTGAAAACCACAAATGTGAAGATCATGGATATAGATGTGAAAACTAGTGTTTCAAAGCAAGAATCTAGAATATAAAGCTCTAGCTAGTAATAGATATGAACTAGAAGTACCTTTGGAGGATAATTTGTGTCCAAAAATGTATTATAGTCATCAACCAAGGAGTGTTGAAGTGGATGAAACTCCAACAAAAATCAAACCACATGAATTGCAAATAGCTGGATGGACGTTAATTGAAATCAACAATTGTTGAAGCTCAATTTGGGAATTAATGTAGAACCACAAATGGTGAAGATTAATGCACATCTAGTAATAAGCAAGGTGTTGGACACATAATTAAGTTGGACACTACTATACCATTAACACATTAGGCTAGGTAGAAATTAAATCCAAACTATGTTATAGTAGTCAAACAAGATATAGATAAGTCGTTTGTAGTTGGATTCATTCAATCTATAGAAGAGGCTACATGGTTGTCACCCATAGTAGTAATACTTAAGAAAAATGGCAAGATGAGAATATGTATAGATTTTATAAAACTAAATATAGCCACAAAGAAGGATCCATACCCATTACTTTTCACATATGAAATGCTTAACATAATAGTAGGGCATGAGGCATATTTTTTTTTAGATGTATATTCAGGATATCATCAAATGTTTAGAGCTCTAGAAGACAAATACAAGACTACATTTGTTACAAATTGGAGGACTTTTATATGGAAGGTGATGTCATTTGGAGTTTAAAATGGATCTCCAACATATCAAAAAGTTGTTACCAAAACATTTAAAGAATATTTGGATAGTTTTATGGAAATATTTTTGGATGATTTTACAATGGATAATGACATGGAGAATCATTTGTAGAAGCTCAGACTATGTTTTCAAAAGTGCAAAGAATATGGCATTATTTTAAATCTAGATAAATGTGCATTTACGATATTTTTAAGGATGATCTTCGAATTTTATTATTTTCGAAAAAGGGAAATTACCATATCCAAAGAAAATACAAGCAATAATAAACATGCCACCACTTTAAAATCCACAACAGATTTAAGTATTCAATGGGATGGTATAGTTTTACAAATGTTTTATCAAAAAAATTGTTACAATTATGGCACCTATCACTAAATTAACTAGAAAAACAAAGACTTTTCTTTGGACAAAGGAATGTTAAAAGGCTTGGGAATTGATCAAACAAAAGTATATTGAAACATCGATATTGATATCACCAAATTAGCAGGTGGAGTTTCATCTTCATACATATGCATCCTTGTTAGTTGTGGGAGCTATGTTGTTTCAAAATGTAATAGGGAAGAATGATCAACTAATAGTGTATGCTTCTAGGTTTTTGAACAAAACATAACATAAATATAACACAATAGAAAAAAGGCTTTAACAATGGTTTTTGCTTTGCACAAGTTCAAACATTATTTGTTGTGCAATAAATTTGTCTTTTATGTGGATTATATGCCATTGGTTTATGTAGTTGCAAATGCATTGTTAAGATTACCAGATATTACAAAACTCACAGGTGTGCTAGATGAAACCACAGATGCAAGTTTGTTTTACACAGAGCTTGAATGGTTAAATGAAGTAAAAAACTTTTTGAGAATAAAACACATTGAGGACACATTATCTATACAACTAAAGCAAATATTGGTTAGAAGAGCAAAACTGTTCACATTGAAGAATGGTAAATTGTACAAAATGGGCCAAGATAAAAAACTGAAACGATGTTTGACAACTACATAAACGCAAATGGTGATGAAAGAACTACATGAAGGACCCTCATGAGGGCATTTTACAACTAAAATAACATAAAGGAAAATATTGGTGGTCAACTATGTACAAAGACGGGCATGATTATTACAAATCTTGTGATGCATGTCAAAAAATAGGAGGATTGGTGACTCAAAGTGTTGCAAAGTTGGTGACAAATCTTCTAGAGGAACCATTTATGAAACGAGGACTTGATTTTGTGGGGCCAATCAAACCAACATGAAGATATATAAGAAACAAATATATTTTTGTAGCCACAAATTATGCTACTAAGTGGGTGGAAATAAGAGCATTGAGAATTAATATTGCAAAATTGACATCAAAATTTTTATATGAGCATATTAACCATGTTTGGATGTCCTTTGACTATAGTCATGGATTAGGGAGTTCATTCCATTAATGATGCCATCAAGTATTTGATAGATCATTTTTTATTGAAACATGTGAGTTCTACAACCTATTATCCTCAAGGGAATGGGCAAGTTAAGTCTACTAACAAGGTACTTGAGACACTATTGACCAAGTTAGTTAATGATAATAGGATAGATTGGGATGAACATTTGCCTATAATGTTATTTTCATACATAACTGAATACAAAGTAACAACATGGTATACACCATATCAGTTAATGTATGGATTACATCCATTAATGCCCACAAAGTACATAGTGCTAGTTGTTAGTGGAAATGAAAGAGACGATATTCTAATGAAAGTTTTAACTAGCAAAATTACAGAGCTGGGAAGCTAGAATGCAGGCTATAGAAATTACAAGAATTCAATGATGAAATAGAACATTATGGAGTCAACAAAATAATCCAAAAAAATTAGTTTTGTGATTATGTTTTATGGTTTCCAAAGGGTAATACATCACACTTAAGGAAATTTACTAAAAAATGGTTTGGACCATACAAAGTATAATATGTGTTGTTAAATAACATTATGTTATTGGTGACCATTGAGATGTTTGAAATTAACCTTGTGTTGGTCAATGTGAATAAGCTCAAGCCTTACAAGTACATGGAATTTGAAGTTTAAAAATAAGAACAACAAATGCCAGTATATTGGAAATAGAATACATGTGGAATTTAGGGGGAGAATTCTGATATGGAGGAGAAAAATGAAGATTGTGAAATATAGAAACCACAAATATAAAATATTAAAGATGGAAAATAAGTGAAAGATCCTACAATCGGCACAATATTGATTTTCAATTTACAAATGATTATCAAATCCATGAATAATAATTATAAAAGTGAGGGATTTGGGATCCAAAGATTTGAAGATGATCTATTAGGGGTATCGGCTGAATCAACAGAAGTATGTAACTAATCATTGAAGGTATTTGCACAATCATCAAATTTGTTGATACAATTAGTAAATGTATTGCCACAATCAACATATGAATTAACATAATCATTAGATAAATGGGCACAATCAGTATAAGGTGTACAAGGCCAATGGGTGGAGTCAATACAATTAATGTAGTGACATTAAGGATATGGATTAAATGGAAGATGAAATTTGAGGTGTTAATTTTGAATGATGAAGCAAAATGTTTACACATGGTTGTATAAGGGACACATAAACTTGTAATGATGGGCCATATTAATTGTAAGGATCATGCATTAATTAAAAGATGGTGAGCAAGTAAAAAAATGATTGCAATAGGTGGGATGTTCAAAGAGAAAAAAAGAAATAACTGTTGAAAGTGATTTTCATTTGTTGCTAGAGGTTGTGAGCCTTTTCAAAGTTCTAGAGTTCACAACAACATGAATGCAGAAAGTGTGATTGAAAAACTACAAAGAATAACAGAGGAAAAGGAAGCACGAGGGAATGAACATAAATAAAAGCAAGAGGAGGAAGCAGAATTGTTGAGAAGAACATAAGCAAAATAGGATTTAAGAAGAGCAAAGTGTGAAGGCATGTTGAATATTTAGCCATTGGTTGTAAGGTCACCGCCACATTCATCATCATCTTTAAAATGTGCAGAAAGGAATGCGTATAATGAGAAGATATAATTTGCGCAAACAATAATTCACAATATAAATACAACTAGAACATATGCAATTGAATTTTTGCGTAGAAGCAAAAGACATTGGCATGCAAGAAAGTAAACAAGACCATGAATTACATCAGTAGATTCAATATACATTGAAGAATTAGAGGAAGACAAAGTTATGGAACAGGGCTATGTGGAAGCACATATAGCGCAAATGGACACAAGGGAAGAGAACGTTATTAAGGTGGAATAATAGCTATTCACAAAAGTGCAGGTGGAAGTATAGTAATCCACAAAGATGTAGGCGATGGAGATCAAAAGGTGTGAGTTAGAAATTGTAATGAAAAGAATATCCACGATCCTAGACAAAACTACACTTATGGAGAAAGGTATTAAAATTCCAAATCCTAAATGATTCATGTGGACACAAACAAAACAAAACTATGATAAACATGTTGAACAAATGGAGAATTGGAAGGATTTTGCTAAAGAAGAAAACTAGGCTTCTAAAGTAAGGGTTGTTACATTATTTCTGATGGATTAAGAAGCACTGATGCCTGATGTCATGTTGGAATTTTTGAACACATTCTTGATCAAGGGCACAAATATTTTACTTGGGCATAAGGATAAGGTGTATGTCATTAGTAAACAACTCATTATAAATGTTTTGCAATATGTGTAGAAGGGTATGTAGAAGAACTGAAAAGGCAAGTCAATTAGTCATTAGTAGTCTAGGCACTACAAAGTTATAGACTTGCGCCTGCAAATTATTCTATAGATCAGTGGAATACAAAGAGTTTGGGTTTGCCATATTATGTTCGATATTCTACCATTATATCTATCATTTATCAAAGGGAGAAGTTACATTATTTTAACAACAAAAATGTTATAACAATGATGAAAATAGAAAAAGGGTAGAGGGTAGATTGGGCATAGATTATATTCAATAGTATGTATATTAAACTAGATCAATGATATAAGTATGTCAAGGACAATAAAGGGGATAAGAAATATACTTATCAATTTGTTTTAGTATTGGCAAAAATCTTTCGGTATTTGTTTGTGCATCAAAAGGAGAATTCATAAAAACCACCGACCAAGGTTAAAAGAACTATGGAGGAGATGCAAACAACACTAGAGAACAAAACGAAGGTTGTAGCAAACTCTCCAAGAAATGTTGTTAAGAGGAAGAACATAGTTGAAGAAGTAGGAGCCTCAAGTTCAAGAATGGAAAGGGAACAAAAGAGCATAGATGTAAAAGCACATAAAATGATGAAGGGCAGAGTGGAACCATTTGCAATGCCAATATGACATTTATTAATATAATATAATACAATATATTAATTACATGTAATAAAATACTAAATTTCAATATTATATTTCAGTAAATTTTTAAAGATAATAATATTTTATTACATAATGATCATAATGATGATGACGATGATGATGATGATATTAGAATAATAGGAAAAATAATCATATAATTATTGAATTAATTACTAAAAATATATTATATGTTATATCATTATAAAACTATTTTCCAATGACTAATGTACTTATTAAAATTTAATTTTTCATTTATAAAAAAAATAAAAATCATAATAGCTCTAACAAGTGACATAATAATATATAATAAAAAATAGTTAACCTAGATTAGCTACAAATTACATTAAAATTATTATTATAAGCAATCAATTATAAAGGATTACTATATTATAATAATTACCAAAAATATTAATAAATAGTTTTAAGTTTTTATATTTCAAGTTTATAATTAATATTAATAAATTATTAATTATTCAATGATTATAATCAGTAATTGATATTTTTTTTTCAATTTTATTATTTTATATTTTATAATAATTAATATAGTAGTTAGATTGGAAATCTAATAAATTAATATACAAATGCAGAAATTATTTTCGAAGGAAAAATAAACTTATTAAAAATATAAAATATGTATTGTAATAGTTCATAAATAATTATAATGAGTGAAGTAATAATATGAATAAGAAAAATAAAATAGTTAACCTTGGCTACCAACTAACTACAACAATAATTGAATTAATGTTGTTGTTACTATTAAATATTTACAGTTATATTTATTATGAACTATAAAAATGAAAATAAAAATGGGAATAATTATTAGTAATTAGCTGTTTTTTTCAATATTAACCAATTACTAGTTAATGAAATTGGTTGATAGATCATTATAGTCCATATACAATTAAAATTAAATATTATTACCATTTTTCAAGAAAATAAATTATGTAATATTAAATAAATAATAATAATTTAATTAACTAATTAATCATAATATATTGATGACTATTACTATAAATAATTAATTAGTTTGATAGTTTATAAAGTGAATTATTTAGTTTTTAGTTTAGTTGTTGATTAATTAATTAACAAGCTTATTAATTTATTTGTTTATATATTATTCATTAAAAGATTAATAATTTTATTAATTAATTAGTTAGCTAATTAGTGAACTAGTTAATTATCACTTACCTATTTAATTATACACTTTTCAAGATAAAAATGAAAGCCAAAACGACTTGTAATGAAAATTTTTATCCCATATGTTTTGGCTTTCATTCTTATCTTGAAAAGTATATAAACAAGGTGTTTTGTGTTTACATTTTAATATTTAAAAAGATGGACATATGGGATGAACCAATAAAAACAACTTAACTCAACATAAATATAAATATTCATGTACTTACACCTAATTACCTATTTCCCTAACTTACCTACTTACTTTTATACCTACCTACCTACCTATGTAAGTAAATAGGTTTTATCTAGATAGGTGTTTAGCCTAGATGGCTAGGTGGGTAGGTACCTAGTTCAACCTACATACCTAAATATTGATTTAAATTGAATTTGGACAAATTCAACTAATATGCCATGTGGCAAATTTCTATTGCACCACGTGTCATAATCTAAACCATCCAAACATCTTAGATTATTACAAAATAATAATAAAATATTTTTAATTATTAAGAGCTAGGCAACACATAACTTATTCTCATTGTTCATTAAAAAGGTCGCATCCTAGTTGCAAAGGACAATATGTATAAAATAAGTCAAAGGATGAAGTCATATTTCGTTGATTTTTTCTTTCATCCAAAATTTGTTGTTGTTTACGACTAATGTCAATGTGACTTGTGCAATGTAATTATTAATATTTTAATTGCAAATGGCGTTTGCAACTAAAAATCGGTCACAAGGACCAGTTGCAAAATGGCCATTTTCTACTAGCGTTTAGGTGCAAGTCACATGTGCAAGAAATAATCTTGCCAAAAAACATGATTGGTTGTCCACTAAAATTCATTTTGGGATTTTCTACATTTTTGGCTATAAACAAAAATATTCATACACAATTTTGTATGAATGTGAAAATTCACCATTGTCATATGAATTATCTTAAGTTAGATTATTTAATTTTTCTCACTTAAATTTGTTTCAAATAAATGTTAAATTTGCAAAAAGTAGCCCTACAAAAGTCTTGTAGTCCTTTTTCTTTTTTCTAGAACCCCAACTGTGAATAAGCCCCACATTTGTGTATTTTTTTGAATTTAAAAGTTCATGGTAACTTTTAACTTGTGATATGTGCATGTACTTAAATTTCAAAGCAAACTTTGAATTCAAAAGTTTTACCTTGCTAAATCAAATTTGTTGATATCTATTAAAGTTATATATCTTTCTCTCTTTGCTTATCCGTTTATGGTGATAGACCTCCCTAGGTTCTATCCCTTGGCACAATAGTTATTATATTCATGCATTGGATAATTGTTGTTTTGAAAACAACAATTTGTTTGTGATGGTATTGTTTTAGTCAAGATCCAAATTTCAATCACTCCCAAGTTTGTGAAGTTTAAGTTTGACTTGTAATGAAACAAATTGGTGAAGGAAACATAAACTTGTTGTGTAGAACTGTGTCTAAGAGAATTTATTTTCTTGATTATTTTTTTAACTTAAAAAAAAGGTTATTTCACATCCATTGGAATTGTGATTTATAATCTCTTCATTATGGTAATGGTCTTTTGGGGCTTAAATCAATTAAGTGTTGCAATTTTTACAATTTTGAAAGTTGGAAGCTTGATATTTGGTTTAATGCAACAAGTTGCAAATTGCAAAATTTGTTATACCCATGGTGAAAACAAAATAATAAACTTTAATCAAAGTTATAAATTGATTGGTGTTGAATACATATTGCAAGTCCTTGCATTTATTGAAAGGGTTATCAGATATTATTATTTGTAGGTTACACATGAACATGAAGACATAAAACCATTTTTTCAAAAAGACGTAATTTTTATATCTACCCATAATTGTCTTTGGATGAATTTGAAGCAATTTTTTTGTTGATCAAAGAAAGTTTATATGAAAGTTTATATGATTTCCCATCCTTGTGACCATTGGTGGTTTTAATTTGTTGCAAATCTTTGAATTTTGCATTTGACCAACATTTGGAACATTCCTTAAAAAATATTGGTCAACTTTGAATTACTTGTAGTTATGAGTATTTACTAGAAGGAAAAAAAACTTAGAGTTGAACAAGTGTTATGCACCAAATATAGTGATGAAGAATACCATTTGATTTGCTATGAAGGTAATATTTCATAATTGTGCTTCTAGATCCCTTCACTAAGTATTTGTTGCCATGTCCAATGAAATTTGAATTGTACAAGAAGTGTAGGATTTTGTGTGTTAAGAGGTTGTTATAACTATAGACGTGTCCTTTCTTCTTTATGTTTAAAGTCTAAGTAGGTGAAAGTCTTGATATAAAGGAAAGTTCAATGTTTAATACATACAAAGAAAAGAATTGGAATTCCACCTTAAATCTTTGTTGGTTAATAGTGTCATTGGTCATCTGCTACTCATTATATTGTGCAAAAATTGTAACAATATCTTAGTAGTAATGGTTTTCTTGATGACCTATTCAACATACAAGGAATTGCATCATGTTAATAAAGTCTTGAAATTTTATTGCATTTGAATTACAAGCAAACATATGGTTAAACATCTAGAAAAATATATTGAAATTATATATTTATTAATATTATTTGCAAAAGAAATTAGCGGACTTGGCATCAAGAGTCATAATTTTCTCACAAAGGAGAGTGACCTTAAGGTGAGATCAAAACTGAACACTTTAAAATACATTGGAATTAAATGGGGCTTGATTTATAAATTGCTAGATAGTGAGGATGAAAGGGAACTTTTATCTATTTTATCATTATCTCTAAGAGAAATACAAATAAGTGTCTTATGATTTCACATTCATTGAATGTTGGATTGGAATTTGAAATGGATTCTATGATGCCATTTGAATCACAACATTTAAACAAGCTTCCATTTACTCTTAGGATGCAATGTCTCCATTTGTGGCCTCATTTGTGCTTAAGGTTTTCCGAGGAGGACTTTCTTCCAATGGGTGTTGTACAAGTCGATTTTCATACATGTGTAGTGTAGATGCCTTTGAACCTTGGTGTATTGTTGCTTTGGATTACATAATTTTTTGGTGTCCCATTGACTTGGGTTATATCAAGAAGGAAGGAGTATTCCAGCCCAAGAAACCATGGCACCATTTTGTTAACAAGTGATTCTAAAAAACAACTGGCCATCACCTTAATATTCATCTATTTTATCATTGTGTTTTGTTTCTTCTCTCTTAATCCCATCCACTTCTAAATTATTTTTATGATTTGTTGATTACTTCTGCACCAGGCTGTGGTCATGCCAATTGAGTCTAGTTTTGGAATTGAAAGCATTTAAAATGTGTAAAAAAATATTATGTTGTCCATGTTTTCAATTATACATGAATTCACATCCTTTTTTCATCTTACATGCGTGTAGGTAGAGCTGAAGAAGAAACTTGCAAAGGTTTAATGATGCGCGTGATCTTCAATGCATTCTTTGTCTTAGGCTTTTCAATGTCATTTGACTTAGGGGATTGTGAATGATACATGTGCAGGCAGAGCTACAAAAGGATTTTGATGAAACACATTGAAGGAGAGTAGCATGTAAGCATGGTTTTTTAGTAATGACACTACATATTGATAAGAATGTATAAAACTTTATGTTATCTTTCAATATTCCATTACTTTGTCACGAGTTCAATTAGGGTAGTTTGACCTATGACCGAACACCACCTATTAACCTCATCCTCATGTCTTCTTCATTTTGGGTGATTTAAAATGTTATGGGGGTGCTACCTTGAGCTCTCCAATTTGCTTTTGAACAATAGAGGCAAAGGAATAACTATAAAAAAACAAGAAATAAGTTTTTCCACCATAACATTTGACCCCCACTACTTTGGAAGGTCATTTCTAACTCATTTCTTCATTTTTTTCAATGATTCAACTTTTTGTGGGTGTGCAAATGGTAGGGCTACAATTCCTCTTTGGGCATGAAATTCAAAGGAACACTCTCCATAAATTCGCAGACCTCTAAGACACTAAGTGCTCAATGACCGGCATGGCTACCCTATGTTTTATTACTATGTTCTTACCACAAAAAACTACATAAACAGTAAGTACTCAAGGAATAAATAACCAAGTAAAAACACACTATCAAAGACATAGGCATGCTTGAAATTTTCTTGGACTCAAATTTTTTGGTAACATCCACACCATGTGATGAATATAATTGCTTGTGCTTGGTAAGAACTAAGAGCTATATATTTGTGTTCAAATTTCTTTACAACATCAATGAACAAGAATCATATAAGATTTTTTTTCCCCTAAATTTACTTAGTAAATTATATATTTGGGCTCAACTTTTTTGGTAGCATTAATGCAATAATCATATAATAATTATGTATGTGAATGATTCCATTGAATTATATATATTTGGGTTCAAATTTCTTGGCAACATCAACATAATATATATATGAAAATTTGTTATATATAAATGTTTCCATTAGATTATATATTTGACTTCAAATTTTTTTATGCATTAACACAATAATCATATATCAATTTGCTATGTGATTTTTTTCAGTAAGTTATATATTTGGGTTCAAATCTCTTGGCATGAACATCAATATAATAATCACATGATTTAATTTGTTAAATGTAAATACTTCCATTAAATTGTATATTTGGGCCCAAATTTCTTGGCATGAACATCAATATAATAATCATATTATCTAATTTGTTAAATATAAATACTTCCATTTAATTATATATTTGGTTTAAATTTTTGGGCAACATCAACATAATAAACATATGAGAGTTTATTATATATGTAAACACTTCTAGATTAAATTATATATTTGAGTTCAAAATTCTTGGTAGCATCTACACAATGATCATCTAATAATTGTCTATGTAAATGCTACAAAATTACATCAAATATATATTTGGGCTCAAATTTCTTTGTAGCATCAACACAATGATTTGATATAACCATAAACTACTTGTAAATGTTTCCAAACTAAATTATATATTTGGGTTCATGTTTCTTAATAGCATCAACACAATAATCATATAACAATTGTGTACATAAATTTGCTTCTAAGTTAGATTACATATTTGGGCTCACATTTCTTGGTAGCATCAACACAATAATCATATAACAATTGTGTATGTGAATTTGCTTCTAAATTAGATTACATATTTGGGCTCACATTTCTTGGTAGTATCAACACAATAATCATATAACAATTGTGTATGTAAGTTTGCTTCTAAATTAAATTATATATTTGGGCTCACATTTCCCAGTAGCATCAACACAATAATCATATAACAATTATTTATGTAAATTTGCTTTTAAATTAGATTACATATTTGGGCTCACATTTCTTGGTAGCATCAACACAACAAATTGATATAAGGATTACTTGTGTGAAGTGTTTCCAAATTAAATTATATATTTGGGCTTAAATTTCTTGACCTAACATCAACACAATAATTTGATATAAGAATTACCTATGTGCAGTGTTTCCAAATTAAAAATTATATATTTGGGTTCAAATTTCTTGGTAACATCAACACAATAATCATGTAACAAATATGTTGGCCTTTCCTACTAAGGCAAGGATATTGTGTTTAGATTCATTATAAAATATAGTAGCTTAAGGGATTTTGCCCCTAAGGTAACATGTTTATTTTTATATGAGGATTTTTGAAAGATGATAATTTGGCTTGTGTTGAAACTTGAAATTAGTTATAAAGTTATAATATCTTGAAGGATTTTGGTTTCTTTTAGAGGATTTTTTTGAAGATTATATTTTCACATGGTAAAAGATTTGAGTTTCCATATTTCTTCTTTTACCTAGTAAATTTAGATGCAACATATGTAAGAAACATTTTGGGGTTTGTCACCTTTGTTCCCAACCTTGTGACTTCTTTCTATTCCCCATTTCTAGTCTTTCTAGCCACGACTACCTCAAACTTCCACCATTCTACAACATTGTTCATAGTAGGTTGTAATTCTTTTTCACAAAGTGGCAAAGGATGGAACCCACAAAATTGACATCTTTTTTGCACACATTCTAGTTTGAAAAACAAAACATTTCAAAGTTTTGGACATAAGTGTCGCAAACCTAGCCTTGGGTTCACGACCAAAGTAAGGGCTTGCAAAGGTGCATGCCAAGAATGAAGCTTGGGAGTCACATTCATGCTCTCAGGAGTGTAGGAGAGTGTGAGGGAATGAACCCCCACACTCTCAAGTGAACTCTCACATTGGGAATTGGAATTCCAATGGACTCCCAAATTTTCAAAAAGGGATTGCAAGGGTCAAAACTCATTGGATTAAATAGTTACTTATATCATTGGAAACCTCTTGAAATGTAGATGTTTAAAATGGGCTCGCATGGCCCATTTGGATACTTAAAACATAAGTTATGGCCAAAAGAAGGGGTCGGCAATCAAATTACCAATTTGACTCCTGACCACTAAAAGTTAGGAATTGCCCTGATTTCCTCGTGTGTAGGTGACATGCCACATATCTTTGGAAAGATCTTGACAAGGGTTACAATTTTGCTTTAGACCTCATTTCAATCAAAGGTCTTCACACAAAGTTATGGGCATCCAAAGTTACGGGAGTCTTGGGACAAAATGCCATTTGGATGCTGGTCTTGTGGCTAGACACAAAGTATACTATAAGGGGGAAGGTGGTGGCTCCCCCAAGTCTGGGCCGTGGTGAGCCTTATGAATCCGTGTTTGCCCGTGGCTCATCTATGCACTAAAAGTGCTCAAATTATGCACTAACCAACTTGTTGTTTGGTTTGTGCAGGTCCAAGTGAGTGATTAATGCTTGTCATTTTTCCTAGTCCCCATCTCGGAGCTCCAACACGCCCCTCTACCCTCAAATTGCTATGAACTAGGGAGCGTGCCCCATTCTTTACTCTTTTGTTATTTTCACCTCAGACTCACATTTGAGTGTATCAAGAAGCTTGGGAGTGCGTCATAAGCATAACTCCCATAGACTAAAACTCCTTTTTTACACATGATGGTGAGCTTGACAAGTCAAACTCCCAACTACAACACCATTAGGAAGGTTAAAGCATACGTTGTCATGGCCACATATACAAAGCTCATTGGTTGAATCCGAACGCACATGGCCTACCATCATATTATTGAAGAATGACTTGATTTTTACCATTTCTTGGTGATAACGACAACAACATGAATTGAAATCCTTCAGCTTTCACACAAAATATGGCTTTAATTTTCTTAAGGCAATGAAGCCCACATGAAGTTGTGGGTGTACAACTTTGAATCTAGTGTAAAAATCTAGTTGCAACACACAACATTTAACATGTTAGATGACATCAAATGATTCCTAAGATTTAGTACTATTGGATTGAACTTTGTATGTTTATATACCACTTGAATCAAAACTAGATACATGTTTCTAAGACTATATGCATGAGTATCAGGACTAGATGTCCTTTTATTGATGGACCCAAGACTAATGTTCTTGATGTTTATTCAATAACTTCAATCAAAACCTAGATCAAGGACTAAAGACTTTCAATCTATGGACTTAGGATTATATGTCCTTACATTGTTAGACAGAACATTTTGTGTTCCTAATATGTAAATTGTAGCATTATCAACCTACTTGTTCAAGGACTTAAGACTATAAGTATGGACACTATGGGATTCATGACAACATATTAGGAATCTACAAAAGTAATTTGACAAATGCAAGGACTAATAATAGGACTTAAAGACTATACAAGAATATTTTGACAAATGGAAGGATTAATAATAGGACTTTACGACTATATAAGAGTATTTTGACAAATGCAAGAACTAAACCTAGGACTATAACAATATGGAGGACTCACATCAAAAGGTTTAAAGGTTTAATAAAGATGAAAAAGCCATATGTACTGACTTATAAATTTTGGGAGACATGGTATAAGCCCAGACAACATACTTTTTTTTGGTTTGATCGATGCTCCCAAAAAAGTAGATCCCACTTTAATTTCCCCGGATCAGTTAGACGTTAATAATTAGCTTACAATTCAAAATTGCTTTGTTGTATTACGCTTTCCAAGTGTGCTTGTTCCCTCTCCCTTTCCCCCGTTACGTTAATGGTAAGTTTTGGGAAGAGGAAGAAAACGCGATAGAGAACGCCAAAAACTTTTCTATGTAAATGGAAGTTTGGGCTTTATAAGGTTTCGGTGTTGCTTATATCTTACGAGAAATGCTTACCATAAAATCCGATCATATATGTGCCCGTTATGAAGTACTTGGTGCTATTGTGACTGGAGAACCCATTCCTGAACCTAATACTGTTCTAGAATCTTTTTGATTACTTGTTCAAGAGGTACAATCCCTAGCTCTGGGATTGGATCATGTCGTTGTATTTGAAAAATAATTTAAAGAGGATTTTGAATTCTATTTCACTCCCCGATGGGGGTTCTTTTCACCTTTCCCTCCCGATACTACTTCGCTATCGGTCACCCAAGAGTATTTAGCCTTACAAGGTGGTCCTTGCTAATTCACACAGGATTCCATGTGCCCCATGCTATTCGGGTTAAAGCATAAGCTAGTGATGCTTTCAACTACTGGACTCTCACCATCTGGGGTGTCTTTTGATGTTGATAAAAAATCTACCAAAACAGAGATTAAAAAGTGGATTGAAGGTTTTTTCAGTGTTAAAGTAATAAGAATAAATAGTCATCGACCTCCAAAAAAAAAGAAACAGATTCGATCGAGACTATCTCGATTGGGGATAAAAATTCCACCATAATAAATCAAATTATGTATGAGTTTCTTCTATTTCCTCGATTGGTAATGCTTAATAAATAAAAATATGAGAAAATTTTATTTTATTATTACTTCAAGAATTTTGGATCTTTCCGTTGGATCAAGGAGTAATTACAGTAGCACCATGAATAGCAAATAGAAGAGCAGCTCCTAATACTTCAGCAACTTCCATCATATGAAATGGGTTTAAAGTCCAATTATGAAAACCTTGAAAAAAAAATATGAATCAAAAAATAGCTGCTACACTGAAGCTAGGCACGAAAAACCAACCAAATTGACCCAGAGGATAAATTAAAAATATAGAAACAAAAACAACAATTGGAGTAGAAAAAACAATTGCATTATAAGGACATAATTGTACAGATCGAGCAAGTTCAAATTGACACAACATGAAGCCTATCAGAACAAAAGCTCCGTGAAGAGCGACGAAGGTCCATAAACCTCTTAATTGACACCAACAGGTAAAATCTCCTTGTGCTTCAGGACCCCATAGATTTAACAAAGAATGTGCTAAACTATTAGCACGGGTCGAAACCGCAACGGTTAGGAAATTACAACCTTCTAGATAAAAATTAGCCAACCCATGAGTATACCATGAAGTCACAAAAGTTGTACATGTGAACCACCCACCTAGTGAGAAATAGGCAAACTTGGCACTTATCGTGATGATAAATGGCTCATCTTGTCGTGACCTTATCTTGGATTCTCAATATTCCTGTCACTCCATCCCTTGCAAGGACAGAGAATCTGTCATTATTTCGGCTGTGTTTGGTTTGTGATTAGAGACTTCTAGAGAAGTAAGAATAGGAGGGCACTCATCTTGAGGTGGGCTTCCTACTTAGATGCTTTCAACAGTTATCCGCTCCACACTTGGCTACCCAACGTCTACTGTGGGCATGATAACTAGTACACTAGAGGTGCGTCCTTCCCAATTTTCTTGTACTAGGGAAAGGTCCTCTCAAGCGAGCATGGGAAAGCTAAAGCATTCATAAATGTCCAATAAAAAAAGATTTTTTTCCCATTTTAATCAAAGAAGAAAGTTTCTGTGGACGAACCTTACGGAAGAACCCTTAGGTTTTTGGGGCATTGGATTCTCACCAATGTTTGTGTTACTCAAGTCGACATTCTCGCTTTTGCTTCATCCACATTTGTTCATGTTGGTGCTTCCCCCTAAGGCGGAACGCTCCCCTATCGATGTATTTTGACATCCCACAACTTCGGTAAACCGAGTTCAAGTAAAGCCAAAAATCTTAATTTATCAGAGGCTTGGTCCAAAATTCCCGAAAAATTAACTTTTTACGATTATATCGGTAATAATCCAACCAAGGGAGGATTATTTAAAGTAGGTGCAATGGATAATGGAGATGGAATAATTGTTGGGTGGTTAGGCCATGGTGTTTTTAGAAACAAAGAAGGACACGAGCTTTTTGTACATTGCATGCCTACTTTCTTTGAAACTTTTCTGGTCGTTTTAGTAAATGAAAAAGGAATTGTTAGGGTCGTTCATGTAGAATATGAAACTTCCCTCCAACATTATGCTCACATAGATTGTCCTAGTCACATAGATTACTTAAGAAATATGATTACCGATGGTCGGGAGTTAAACTGCCAGTTTGACTCCTGGCCTTTCTTTTTGTCATAACTTGTGATGTAGATGTCCAAATGGCCCATGCAAGCCCATTTTCGACATCTAAACTTTGCTAGCTTTCCAATGATATAAAGAACATTTCAATGCGAGGTGTTTTGACCCCTGCAATCGAACTCTAAAGTTTCAGGAGTCTCGGAGGACTCCCAAGTCCCAGTTTTGGGAGTGTGAGTTTCATCCTCACACTCCCTCAAAGTAGGGTTGCGATAGGTAGGTTGAGTTTACTAATAAGGTACGTGGGACATTATTGACCAAGTTAGTAAATGAAAATATAACCAATTGGGATGAACATCTATCTACAATGTTATTTTCATATAAAATTGCATACAAAATAACAACAGGGTGTACACCATATCAATTAGTGTATGGATTACATCCATTAATGTCATAACCCTAGCCTTGGGCTCATGACCAAGGAAAGGGTTTACAAAGGTGCGGGCCAAGAGTGAAGCCTAAGAGTCACATTTCATGCTCTTGGGAATGTAGGAAAGTGTGAGGGAATGATCCCACACATTCCCAAATGGGCTCCCACTTTGGGAGTTGGAGTCCCAATAAACTCCCAAATCTTCAAAAGGTAATTATAGGGGTCAAAATTCATTGGATTGGAAATTTTTTTATACCAATAAAAATTTCTTGAGACTTAGATGTTTAAAATGGGCTTGCATGATTCATTTGGATACTTAAAACATAAGTTATGGCAAAAAGAAGAGTCAGGAGTCAAACTACTAATTTGACTCCTAACCACTGAAAGTCTAAAATCGCCTTGATTTATTTATGTGCAGGTGACATGACACATATCATTGGAAAGGTCTCAACAAGGGCTATAACTTTGCTTTAAACCTCACCTTAATCGAAGTTTTGCACAAAAAGTTCTGGGCCTTCAAAGTTGTAGGAGTCCCCATGTTGGGAATTTTGGGACTCCCAACTTGGGAGTCTCGGGACAAGATGACATTTGGGTGTAGGGCCTATGGCAGGCACAAAGAATCCTATAAGGGGGAAGGTGGTGGTTTTTCCCAAATCTAGGCTGTGGTGAATTTTGTGAGTCCATGTTTGCCCCTCTATCCCTGAAGTGCTATAAGCCAAGGAACGTACCCCAACTCCTTATCCTTCCATTGTTTTCACCTTGAATTCATAGTTGAATCTATCAAAGATCTTAGGGGTGCATCAATTAATGCCCACAAAATACATTTTTCTAGTCGTTGGTATAGATGAGAAAGACAATACATCAATGAAAGTTTTAATTAGCAAAATTACAAAGCTCAAAAAGTTACAACAAGTTAGAATGCAAGCTGTAGAAACTACACGAATTCAACAATGGAATAAAACATTATGGAGTCAACAAAAGAATCTAGAAAAACAATTTAGTTTTGGTGATTATGTTTTATGGTTTCCAAAGGGCAATAAATCACACTTAAAGAAATTTGCTAGGAAATGGTTTGGATCGTACATAGTATAGTATGTGTTGCCAAATAACATTATGTTATTGATAACCATTGAGAAGTTTGAAACTAACCTTGAATAAGCTCAAACCTTGTAAATACATGGAATCTAAAGTTCAGAAAAAATAACAACAAATGCCAATATATTAGGAATAGAATGCAAGTGGAGTTCAGGAGGCGAAAATTGACATAGAGAAAGACAATGAAAGATGTCATACAAAAACGACAGATGAAGAATGATGAAGATAAAAAACAAATCATAGATCCAAAAGTGAACATATTCCTTATTTTCAATTTGCAAATGAGTAATAATTGCAACAATACAAGATTTGGGATGTAGAAGTTTACAAATGATGTGTCACATATCGGCTGAATCAACAACAATATTCACTCAATCATTAAGAGTATCCACACAACCATTAGAATTATGGGTAAAGTTGGCAGAGAAATCGGCATAATCATTAAATGTGTTTTAATAGTCATCAAATAAATGGGCACAATTAGCAAAAGGTGTACAAGGCAAACAAAGTGGAATCAGCACAAATAATGTAGGGCAATTATGGATGTGGAGTAATCAAAAGATAAAATATGTGATGTTCATTCATAATGATCATGTTAAGTGCTTCCACGTGGTTGTACAAAGTACACAGAAACTTGTAATGATGGGCCATATTAATTTCAAAGAACATGCATTAAAAAAAAGATAGGAAGATAAAAAATGAATGTGATGGGCAAGATGTTCAAGGAAGAGAAAAAATAGGGTAATCGTTGAAGTAGTTTGTGTTTATTGTTGGAAATTGTGCGCATTTTCAAAGTTTTGGAATTCATAATAGTATGAATGTAAAGAATGCAATTGAAAAACTACAACAAATAGTAAGGGAAAAGGAAGTGCAAAAGAGTGAGCACATATGAAGGTAGGAGGAGGAAGTAGAATTGTTGAAAAAAGTAGAGAAAGGAGAAGTGTTAAATATTCAGTCATTGGTTGTGAGGTCGCCGTCGCATCCATCATCATTTTCGGAATGTGCACCAGGGAAGGCATATAATGAGAAGATACAATTTGTGTAGACAATAATTCAAGACATAGATACAACTAGAAGATTTGCAATTGGGTTTTTGTGTAGAAGGAGACGATGTTGGCATGCAAGAGAGCAAATAGGACTAGGAGCTACATTAATAGATTTAATGTGCATTGAAAAATCGGAGGAAGACGAGGCTAAAGAGCATCATTTTGTGGAGGCATAGACAGTGCAAAAGGATGCAAAGGAGGAGAATGTTGTTGCACAGGAAGAACATCTATCCACAAAAGTGCAATTGATAGTACAACAAGCCATGAAGGTGCAAACAATGGCAGAAGCATAGTGAAGGGCAATGGAAATGGGGCAGCATGAAACGGAAGTGGTAGCGAGGAAAAAATGCATAATCATGGACAAAGCTACACTTTTGGAGAAAGGTATTAAAATTCCAAACCCTAAGCGATTCATGTGGACATAGACAAAACAAAACAATGATAGGAACGGATGGAGAACTAAAAGGATATTGTTGAGGAAAAAGACTAGGTTTCTAAAGCAAGACTTGTTCCTTTGATTTTGATGGGGTGGGAAACATTGATGTTCGATGTAATGTTGGAATTTTTTAACACATTCTTGATCAAGGGCATTGATATCTACTTTGGGCATAAGGATAATGACGCACTCCCAACTCCTTGAAGGGCTCAAATGTGAGCCCAAGTAGAAAACAACGGAAAAGGAGGAGTTGGAGCACGTTCCCTAGCTCACAACCTTTTGAGGGGTAGAGGGGTGGGTTGGAGCTCCGGGATGGGACTAGGAAGAGTTGACAAGCTTCACTTCTCACTCACACGGGCCTGCACACAACCCACACAAAGTGGTTAGTGCAAAGTTGGAGCACCTTTGGTGCTAGGACGAGCCACGGGCAACACGGACACACAAGACTCACCACGGCCCGGACTTGGGGGAAGCCACCACCTTCCCCCTTATAGTATACTCTGTGACTCTCCACGGAGCCCACA
>Ga0209611_10002221_pt1 | contig 34045 bp, 38 predicted proteins | sample S1TSphgellanicum_3_FD_187693 | JGI IMG/M metagenome (GOLD analysis project Ga0209611, IMG submission 187693) | Host-associated microbial communities from peat moss isolated from Minnesota, USA - S1T2_Fc - Sphagnum magellanicum MG (SPAdes) (version 2) | ecosystem: Host-associated > Plants > Peat...
CGCATGATCAATGCTTGAAATGGGAATATATAGATAAAATACGTCACATTTAACTAATTAATTTACTAATGCCCTGAACCCAATTAACTAGAGAATTTTCAATAATTATTTTAATAATATTAAAAAACCAAACCTAGTAAACAAACTTCACCCCTTAGTAAACATGTACACTATATAGTGAACCATTTTCACCAATGAAGGTAAAAGCAGTGAAATTATAGTGAACTTAATTCACTTTTATGGTTCCACAGTGAAATAGTCTAGTGAACTACACCACACTTTCCTAGTAGTGAGGGCAAATAAATGAAGGGGGGAGGAAACAAAAGGATAAAATGAATTTGGTGGAAGGGATGAATATTTCCATTGTTTTCAAAAACAAACTCATGAATAAGGTGAGTGTGCTAATGAAGGTTTGTGGGTTGGGATCAATATGGTCAATTTGTTTGATATGAATGTGGAAATTGAGGGTATTTTGAGAAACGATGGCAGTTGGTGGGGAGTTGGTGGACACAAACAAGGAAAAAGCCATGAAGTTCAATTTATTATAAGTAGGAGGGCAATGTATGAAATTTGTTGTATTTAACGAGTTGCATGGAAAGTGACATAAGGTTTAGATATCAATGTGTGGTTCAATGGTAATGGTCCAATTTTAATGCAATATAAGGAAAGTAGTGAAAGCCAAGCGTGGGTGGAAAAGTTGCAACAAATTGAACCCATTAAAGGGCTTTTGAAGCTTTTATTCAAGTTGGGTGTGCAAGGCATCGCCCCATCCATTATACATTATTCATAGAGTTAATGGCACCAAATATAACATCATAGGAGTGCAATAAATAAAATAAAGTGGCATATGTAAAATAAGTGAGTGGTGATGAATAATATGTGTGGGTTAGACCATGTTGATAGTTTATATAATCTACATAAAGAAGTTAAACATGGCAGTAGAAGAAAGAGTCGTAGAAAGTTTGTGTGGCGAGGAGGGTGATAATAATGGTATTTGGGACATGTGACAATCTAGAAGCCAATTGATTTTTATTTGAAAGTTTTGTCATGCAAAGTTTAGATATACTTGTGTTCGAATTTAAAAGAAATGTTATACATGTGCCAAAGTCACAATAGGCATGAACAAGATAATGTTCCCTTGTATTTAGTTGAAGGGTTATATATGTGGGTTTGGGTATTTGATATGTATATGGATGGGGTTTATATTTAACATCTTTATTTGGATGTTGGTATTGGAATTAAATGTGGTGATTGTGAATGCTTAAAGGAGATGGATGTATGTTGTGTTTTGAAATTAAGGTTGTGATGAATGTTTGTGATGAATATGCCCTTAAGGCTTCAACATGGTGACACATGTAGTATTCTTGTACTAATTGAAAGTTACTTTATGACCACATATGTTTGTTTTCCTAAAAAGGCTAGAATGTGATTTGATTGTGTTAGTCAAATTGGAATATCCTTTCCATTTGATTATGTAGGCTAGATTTGTGTGGATGGCACTATAAATGTCAATATAATGATTAATGTAAATGTGAAAGATTTGTTTTATTTGGAGATCATGTAGTGGAAAAAGCGGGCATAAGTTTAAGGATTGGGGAAAGCAATCGAAAGTTAGTGGTTAGGGATAGATTCAATGGGGCATCGAACAAAAATGTAATGTGTTTAGAAAATGATATGATGTTATTGATTTTTCATAAGTGGTATTTGAGAAGATTATGTAAGCAATTAATATCATATGAACAATCGCAATTGTTAGTGCAAGAATAAAATTGTTAATAACATAAAGCAATCTATAAAGTTGGGCAGCCTATGTTTGCCCAATTCACAATATGTGATTGTGAAAACGACACAAAATATTAACAAAGTGGATGAACACTCGAAATTGGTTTTTGATCCTGGACGTGGCATGAAAGGAGTTTCATGTTTAGTTGTTCCACCTATGGCAAAACCAACAACTAATCCTTTTCATATTTGAGCTTCTAGGTTTTCACAATGAAGTTCAATGAAACTTGTGAAAGTTGCACAAGCTTCATGATGTTTGATGGTGTTGTAAAGACACTTTTTTATTTAATGTGTGGGCTCAAATCATTTTTTGAAACACGGATGAGAAGTTTGTGCAAGCTTTGCATGCATTCTATCAATTTGTGTGTGTATGTGAGCTCAAAGGTGCTCTTTTGTTTTTTGTGTGTTTGTGCAATTTTTTTGAAAAATGAGGAGGTTTACACAAGCTTCACAAAGCTCAAAGGCATTCTCTTGGTTTTTGGTGTGTGTCTTAGTTTGAAGGAGTCTTCTCATTTGTGTGTGGATGATTTTCTAAAATGGGCAAGAGGTTTGCACAAGCTTTGCCAAGCTCAAAGGGTCTTTCTTGATTTTTTTGGTCTATGTGTGAACTTGAAGGCAATTCTTTTTCTTTTTTTGTGTGTGGCACCATATCGTTTATTTTTCTATTGTTATGGATTTATGACATAGAAAGGGGAGGTTTATGTGAGCTTCACAAGGTTTTCTATGTGTGTGGCAAGAGGTTTACCAAAGCTCATTGCCTATATTTAAAAAGAAAAATCTTTAGTGTGTGTTTTCCTTTGGTAATCTCTCTTTTGATTTGATTTTCTTTTTGTTTCTGTCTACATGTGGGTGGATTGCTTTGCATTTTGGAGACTTGAGCATCGAGAGTGTAGGCCACAAAAATAATCCTTGTCATGGAGGCCCAAAGGCAACCCCAAACAAAGGGTTGAGGCTCATGGTCAATGGGTCCTCAACATTAGTGTAAAGAGAGCCCGACTTTATAGAAAACTCTAATAATACAATGAAGAAGAGGTCACCCTCAAAATAAATTCCATAATCCAACAACCAAATTGCAATTTCCACTTTACATCCATAACCTCCCACTTGTATGTGGATAGAAAGGCATGGTTCATCCACATGCTGAAAGGAGACGACCAAATAGAACCGATCAAAACAAGAAAGGAGCGAGTCAATCGGTACGCAGTGGGAGAAGGTCATTACGTCAGGTAAACCAACTCAACTTGGCTGGTTAAGAACCCTTGGTTCTGTCCGGCAACCGGATATATACTGCAGCTTTTTAGACCAGTGTTCTGTCCGATGACTGGATCTACAAGGCTGCTCACAAGGTCTTGGTTATGTCCGGTAACCGGACCGACACGGCTGCTTAGCGCTCCATTCTTCTGTCCGATAACTGGATCTACACGGCTGCTCACAAGGTCTTGGTTATGTCCGGTAACCGGACCGACACGGCTGCTTAGCGCTCCGGTGTTCTGTCCGATAACTGGATCTACACGGCTGCTCACAAGGTCTTGGTTATGTCCGGTAACCGGGCCGAAACGGCTGCTTAGCGCTCCGGTGTTCTGTCCGGTAACCGGACCGACACGGCTGCCTACCCGGTCATTATCCACCGGCACGAGGACTGTGGGGACAGGATTTGCGTGGTCGCCAGAAGAGGGGACAATGGAAAGCCTGAGATCACAAAAAGCCAATTAGGATTTGAGTGTCGCTGTGGTGTCAGACGAGCTTGGTCGTGAAAAACGTGGCACTATATATACACTAATTATGTCTGTTTTTAGGGGGCTTTGGAAAGCCAAGTCGTAAGGTATCATCCGAAAAGAAGATTCAACGGTAATCACGTACAACAGTACAAAGGGTGCCGTCCAAAATGAAGCAGCGTATTTCCTGGACTTTTTCAGCTTTCCTACAACCCGACAAAGATGCCGTCCCAAATGAAGCAGCGTATGTCCTGGACTTTTTCAGCTCTCGGTTAATGGCTATTTGTACAGAAAAAATAGGGAATATTTTAATTTGTTTTTGGCGAACTTGATTATTTTTCTTGCGCACTTCAATTTGGCTAAAGTAGTGAACTATTTAGTTCGTTCTGGTTATATACTGATTTGATCATTCTTCATGTGCATGTGGTAAAAGCATCTCCAGCAGTAGAAATTTTTATGTATGCCTACTTTTATTTGGTGACCCACATGAGGAGGGCTTCTAAATCTGGCGAAACCAGCTCAAAACCTCTTACTTTTTTTGGCGATTTTTTTTTCAAAATTTCAAGAAATCTGCGACGGAATATTCCATTACCATTTTTATTTTTCGCATTTTGGCGAAAAAATCGCTCAGTATGTGACCCTGCTAAAAATATTTTTCACATCCAAGTTTTGTTATTTACTTTTCTACAACCCCACCCATAAAACAACCCCACCCATAAAACTGAAACTGGGACAGCAAATAATAAGTGGGGAATTATTAATAGCAAACCACCTGAACCAATCGTTTACGATGGGCCAACCATCAAAGAAACAGTGACCAGGAGTCAGATCATATTTATTACACTCTTTTCTGCAGGTGCACAGCGTTTGATTTGCGTTTTACCAGCTACCGCAAATCGTTCAATTATGGTGACTCAAAACCATTTTCTTGAGCCAAACCGCCATATTTTGACTTTTCTTTATCCAATTTTAGTGTGCAGGATCACATAGTGATCACCGCTGGAGACACTGTAATGGTTGTGGCACCAAAATAGTCAAAACAATTGCTAAAAGAAGACAAATGAAATGTAAATAAGGTGAAAGTCCAAGCAAACTTTTGTTGCAAAAATTTTGTTTTCACATGTCTCAAGATCAAAAACAAGATGCCATCTAAAAACTTGAAACAAAAAAAGAGTCCAAAACCTAAAACAAACCAAACTTAAAAGCAAAAAAACTAACCCATGCATCCCAACTTTCTTTCAACTTGGAGCACTTTTAAAAAAAAATTCCTTTAAGCCAAAAATATGCAATTGAGAAGAAAAGAACTAGTAAATGTTACAACATGGCGACTATGTACCCACGTCAGTCACGTCCAGTGGCCAAAAAAAACCCCAACCCAGCCCTAACCATGAAAAAATTTGAGCAAAGTGGCGAATGTATTTGGATGGCATGAGTTCTGTGCAGTGATGGAGCCTCTCAGTAGGATAGAAAATTTTGGCTAACATTGCATGAAATGTAATTGAATCCTGGCGATACTTTATTTATATTTTTATCATTATCATTATTATTAAATTTTCCCCACATTTTTTCTTTACTACTTTTAGCAGCCCACTTTTTAAAATAGCATTTTAACAATGAATAAGGGTTTAGGGTTTAGGGTTTGTTTCATGGTGTGTTTTTGTGACTGATTTGTGATGAATCTTTGTGTAATGTGATTGTGTTTGAAAGGTCCAGAGAGAAAGAGTTGTTTCTTCCATGCTGCTGCAGTAGTCTATCTTTCGACTATTATTCACTGGAGAAAGTTCTTATCCTTTTCCCAGTTCTAAGAAGTGGAGCGGAAGTGAAGGCTTACTGGAGCTGCTTTGGTGAGAAGAATTGGATACTTCTTCTCTCTTTGGTTCCTTTTGCACCTTTTCGGAGCTCTCAACCCTGAGTTTGAACAAAACCAAAAGGCAAGTGCTGTCATTCATCATAAGCTCTTAGCTTGATTGCAGAAGGGTTTTTCTGTCTCTGAGTTTTTTTCTAGCTAATCTGGATATCAAGAACATGATGGATCTGCAGAAGATATCATCATCACATGGAAGGCTTTGTTGTTTTTTGATTGGGAAATTGTGTTTATCCATCAGTCTATGGAGAGAGCAGTATCATGTTTCTCCGTCTAGACTCTTCTTGTTTGATTCTGCTCAATTTTGTTGAACTGACACAGTGTTCAACTCAGGTCATGGTTGTATGCCTTCTTTCAAGCATTTCGGATTGCAGACATGGAGTTGCCAAGCATTTTCAGGAAGTTTGGTCGTAACTTATACTCGGTTTTGCACAAGAACAGAATGTCTCTACTAGAGTAGGCACCAAGCATCTATGTGAAGGACATTTGGATGACCCAAAAACGAGCTCCAATATTTCATATCTGAAGCTCTGGTAATAATACATATCTCTTGGTGGTGGTTCTGGCTTGATTGTGGAAGTTCTTGAAGATAGGGGATATATCTTGGCAAATTACACTGAACTACTCTATTGATCTACATCTATCTACTGATGCAACATCACCATGATGAGTAGCCAGATCACTTTTGTCCCATTGACAAATATTGTTGTGCGGAATGGCACGGAGTGCATAATTTGTGGGGGTTTGTTAAGTCACAGGAAGTAGAGAGGGTGGGTGCAGGATTTGTAACATGGGGGGGCCTTCTCACCGCACCATCCACATACACAACACTGGCCTCTCTTTACATGTTGTCGAAGAAGGCTCAGGTATATTGGTTTCCTTTCTCTGCTCCATTTTTATCTCTCTCTTTCAAAATTAGGGTGAAAAAGTGCAGTAAACACACACACACACACACACACACACAGAGCCTCTCAAGTTTTGCCTTTTTTGTCTTGCTGACTGGAACTTTGGCATACTGGCTCATTGGATTCAGGCCCTGCAGTGCTGCTCTTGCATGGGTTTCCTGAGACTTCGTATTCGTGGCGGCATCAAATGTCATCTCTTGCAGGGGCAGGCTTCCATGTTATTGCACCTGACATGCGTGGCTATGGTGCAAGTGATGCACCTGAAAGCAGTGAAGAGTACACCAGCCTCCATATAGTAGGCGACATAATTGGGCTCCTTGATACCTTCAATTTGAAAGAGGTCAGAATCATCCTGTATGCATACTCCTGGAAACTTATTGATTCAGACTCTTGTCTCTCACTAGTCAATCTAGAGACTTCAAGGAATAGATTTAAGCACCATAGCTGATTGTAGTTGTGAATGGAAAATGGCAGGTGTATGTTGTGGGCCATAATTGGGGTGCAATCATTGGGTGGGACCTCTGCTTATTCCGTCCCGACCGGGTGAAGGCATATGTGGCTGTTAGTCTTCCCTTTCTGCTACGTGGGCCACATCGCAGTTTTATGGATTCCTATCGGGAACTGCTAGGTGAAGGATTTTACATGACAAGATTCCAGGTTTCAAACTGAACAGGACTTGATTTGTCAGCCTGAAGTCTATTACAGTCAAAACAGTCCACTGTGTACTGCTATTTTTTTTCAGAGAAGTGTCTGAACATCGTTACCAGGACTTGGTTGCAACTCTTGCAATTGAAGTGTTTGAAGCACATCATCTCTTAATGCTGTGGTTCTTCTGAGCATCCAGGAGCCAGGAGGTATGGAGGCTGAGTTTGCAAGTGTTGGAACATCTGAAGTTCTGCAAAGAATTCTAGCAAGTGAAGGAAGTTTTCCAATCTGTATACCTGAAGGCAATGAGATTTTAGATCTTATACCAGAGGTAACCACCCTGCCACCTTGGTGTACTGAGGAGGATCTCAAGCATTATACAGAGCAGTTTGAGCGGTCTGGATTTACTGGCCCGTTGAATTACTACCGAGCAATCAACAGGTGCAGCCATGACACCCATGGGTTCTTACTTTTTTGATGTGTAAAGGCAGTTCATACTTTTGTGTGTAGGTATGTGAGAAAAAAATAGAAACATGTGATGAAGCATGGTTTGTTAAAACTGTGGTACATTTGGTATGTGCTTCAGGACATGGGAGTTGAAGGCACCTTGGACAAATATGACTGTTTTGACAACAACACTGTTTATTTCTGGAGACAAGGACCTTTTGCACACATTACCCAATCTTCAAGCTTATGTATATGGAGGAGCCTTTCAGATGGAGGTGCCAAACCTAAAGGGTGTGGTTACTCTGGAAGGTGGACACTTCATTCATCAACAGCAGGCTGCTGAGTTCAATGACCATGTTATCAAGTTTTTCAAGGAACATCCGCTTTGATTCACCTCAAGCACTCCCTTCTAGGTAGACACTGGTGATTACAGTCACCGAGGAGCAGATACTGTCCAGGTTAGTAGTAGGCACATTGTCATGTTCTGCACTGAGAATCACTGTCACCATTTGGATTCCAAGTAGCGAGGGTTGGATTCTTGAGTGCATCAACAAACCTTTGAGCGAAATTGGATTCTTGTGTGCATCAACAACTATCTGTTGTGGTAGCTTAAGAGTCCAAATTAAAAGGGAATTGATGGTGATCAGCATATGCAGACACCATAGAGACTGTGCAGGAGACCAGATACATGTCTTGAATGAAGTTTTTGAGAGTTCACTTAATTGAGTGACAATTGGACATACATGCAGATGGAAATGCAGAGAGTCCTCTTCATCTCTGTGCTTGTGTTGAAAGGCGTGTTGAAAGGTATATAGCCAGCCACATGTGTGCCCCTGATGAGGATCAAACCAATGTGGTCAGTTATGATTTACCATTGACAAGTTGTGTATCTACTTCTGAATCGTTTGTTCATAATTAACTAAGAAACAAAAAAAAGTCTGAATGATTCAGATCATGATTTGGAAGATAGAATTGTATATGAATTAAAAGTTTGCAATGATGATATTGGATAAATTCTGGATGAAAACTACAAGAAAATAGGTTCACATGTTCCCATTGGTTACAGTTCTTGAAACATTATGTCATGTAGTTTGGAACTTTTTTGGTTTCTTTTGCTCAAATGTTAATGTCATTACCATTTTCCAAATGTATGGTTTGTGATATATTTAAGATTTGAAAATTTGACTCAAAATGGTTTTTCAAATGTTGTTTCATTTGTGATATATTTAAGATTAAATGTGGATATTTTTCATTGAATGTAAGTAATTTATTACAATGTCCACTTAGCATGTAATTTTTGTTGTTTTTAATGAATTATCATTTAATGCATCAGTCCAAACAGACTTTTTTCATTTAAATGAATTTCATTTTTTCACTATTTATTTGTTTAATGATATCATAATTTCATATTTACAACGATGATGGTAATCAAAATTGGCTTAGGTGAACCAAGTATAAGGTTCATTAGTGGATGTTGCTACAATCATCCACTTGACAATTATACATGGCAATGGCAAGGTGAGTCAAAAAATTAAGGTTTAGTGTTTTGCAATTATGCAACTGTTGTTCATCCATCCAACACATTGTAGTGTGATATCTAGATCGTAGATTTGCTTGGGCTTTGTTGTTGGGGAATTGTTTTTCTGCCTATGAGACAATGATGTTTCTAATACTGAAATTGTATAGTGCAAAAGGTGAATGCATACCAGGATTTGATGAATATTTCCTAACAATAAATAACATAGCCAAAATTTGACGAATCATGTCAATGTGTGGAGATTGGAAGTTCTAGTACATTATAATGATGACCCTAGTAGGTTTGATTAAAAATCTTAAAGATGCAGATTTATGGAATTTCATTTTGTGTTACACTAACACTTATACTCAATAGTGTTCTTGATCCTATTTATTCTATGCTATTAGATAGACTCAAGAAATGCTAAGGTAACATAGGATTGGGGAAGGAACATGGTTACCATTTGGGGTGATGGAACAGTTTGAACTGCTACCAGAACCTTGAATTAGACAATTAAATGATCAGAAGTTTTACTTTGTTATGATTTTAAGGATGGAATCACTAATGAAAAAAAAAAAACTTAATGTTTGAAATTGAGCTACAATGATTTCCTATGGGTCACTAGGCTATTAATGTTTTTCGTAACACGTGAGTGTATGATTCCTTGGCATTTGCATCATCATGGAGATGAGCTTCAACAAATAAATATGAATTGAAAAGGACTCTTGCATAATATAAGTCAATCGTTATCATTTTTCATCAATGATAAAATTGGTGTTCAATCACATCTGCAAGGCTTGATAATAATGAAAATGATTATTCTCATAATGAGAATACGTGTTATTCCAATGTCTTCATGACAAGCCCATGCCCTCTTCAAAAATCTTTCAAGCTTATTAAAAGAATGGGCTACAAGGCAAACCTCAAATCCAAGTTCTACAAGAAAAAATTCAGTAGAATCACACTATTTTGCTGATTTGGGGGGGTCTGAAATGAAGGGTTTGGGTCCACCTGGACCAAATCTAAAGAACTTAATTGCATATAAGGCTGTCTCACATCCATTCCTCATCCATGGCTATGGATGAAGAAAACAAGTCCATGAGGAGATTATTACTTATTCAACCAGAAAATGTCACAACTATACAATGCAGTATAGAACTAGTAGTGTCTTAACAACAACATGAATACTATCAATACTACCAACATGGAACAACACCAAATATACAGAAGATATCCATGAAACTGTAGAGAAATTGGTTTGAAGGTAAAATGTGACAATGAGTGGTCATCATACATAACTTACCAAACATACAGAAGCTATCCATGAGATTGTGGAGAAATAAGTTTGAAGGTAAAATGTGACAATGAGTGGTCGTCATACGTAACTTATGAGAGTTGCTCACAAAGTGTCAGACCATCATCATCTTCATCACCATGACACGCGAGGAGCCGCCATCACTAGCCACTGACTTTATCAGTTCCCAACAGTGGATGTACATAAGTATATGATAACCCCTCAAAATCTGGGGCAAACCATAACAAAAAATCTGTGTCCTGAGTTCTGGACCTATTTCCAGAAGCAACAGGAAGATTCAATCATGATGTTTGCTAGCACTAATAGATATAATACAGAACATTATGAAAGTGCAAGTACTGGATACAATTTTTGCATTTTCCCCAGGTAACCAGGGCTATGGCACAAACATACATATCGTGTACGTAGCTCATCTCTCATCTTCTCTTTCTGCTCTTCTTGACTCATCTAGTTGTCTCTCCAGGTGTTGTCATTACTTCCCATTAAAACAATTAAACCTTGATTTTACTGCAATCTTGAATGTGCCTGCATTATCTCTATGCAAATCCATCACACTTCAATCTATGGTACAAGAGGACCTCTATGCGTAACTGCATACAAAGGCATTCTGGTTGACAAGGCCTTGAGGGTTCAGGGAGGAATTGAGGAAGGCTAATTTTCAACTTGTTGAAGAGATAGAACAAGAGGAAAATTTATCTACATACTCAGCTATAGAGGAACAAGATGGGTGGAGGAAAACCTCAACAAATGGAGAAACATTTTGCTATGCTCACAAAAAATCAAGATGCTTTTACTGGGATATGAAGTTACCACCTATAGATGACTTCCTCTTTGAAAAGGATGAAATTGCTCACCCTTGTGTCTTGTAAAGAGGGAACTGCCTCCAACTAAAGCAATGGTGGAGAACTTCTGATGCCTTCACAAATTTCTGCAAGTTGCGCCTCAGAAAGGAGGGTACTCAGAACCAAAAACTCAAAACAGCGTTTCAAATCTTCAACTCAATCCAAGAACTTGAGGGTCCACAGCCTTTGATGATACTAATGGAGTCTTCATTCTCACGATTGACCACTTAGGGAGGCGGCACAATCAATAGCCCCTTAGGAATCCTCAGATAGGCTGGTCTGGTAATATCAAACTTTCCAAGTACTTCTACATCTGCCACTGTAAACTATATTCCTACACTGGTCAACATAACAGATGAAACTGGACAATTTCTGAACAACACTGCATCAGAGGAAAGCAGACAAACCACCACAAACAGATAAGTGTGGTTGTATGAATTCAGTTGCTGGTCTACTCTCATACTTCCACTTCAAGGAAATAGCTGCAAAAATCTACTAAGACTTTGCCTGTGATACAAACAGCAAGGCAAAACACTACGTTAATCCCATCATCACTGCCCTACCTTGTCCTCTTCTCTGAAGCCTGGTTTAAGCAGGGATTCAGTTCACATGTTCAATGATTGTCTGCCAAAATCAGCTTTGGAATATGAACTCAATAATGAAGGCATGGAGCAGCTGTCCACTTCATTTAACAACCCAGAAACTACTTTGGACAAAGTCAAAAGTAGCAGCAAATGGGGGAGTTTCTCCTGTCTGTTTTCTTGCAGAAGGAACAGGAGATCCTTAGCTGCTTTTAAATGTAGCCTCAAAACTCGCATCCCTTCCTGTTGTTGCACCACCAGCACTCCACCAGCACAGGGGATTGGCTCCCAGAACAGGAAGAATTGTTATTTACCACCTATTATCTCCCTCAGAGAAGCAATGTGACAGACAAAGTTACTATGACTAGAATGAGCTTCACCTAGAGCTTGACATCAACACCCTTTGTGGGCCCTTCTTTTCTTGTGGCTGACACATGCTCCTTATCAACATTGCTGTTGCCGTCAATTGTTCTTGCCCTGGTTGACTTCATAGTAATCACTTTCACAGAATTTGAAGCACCTATTTTAGAAGTATCATCACCTTCCACAGCTGGTGTAGTCCCCAATATCTCATCCCCATCTGTTGCACACAGTATATGTCACACACAGAGAAGACTTGGAGCAACAAAAAGTCTAAAGTCATGGACACCACCACACAGCATGAAGACAGGTAGCCAGACAAACCTTGTTTACTGGGTTCCTCCTCCTTGTCCATGTCAGCATCCAGCGAGTCACCTCCAAACTTCTTGTCTTTCATACGCCACTGTCAAGTACCAATCAGCACTTCAATCAGCACACCAGTTTTACAGGCACCCTAAAACACTGAATCCTCTCAAGCCTGAATTCACACCTTCAGTGCATAAGCACATAGTTGCATCACTATGTTGAACTAGCAGCCCAGCACATTCCACTTGCTAAACAAATAATGATCCACATACACCCTCAAGACCACAGTAGAACAATTAGTCAAGAACCCTCACCCTGCTAGATTCTTTGCAGATTCTGGACAGACATTTATTATCCTACACACAGTGGAGCCCTATCTCTGGACTCATTCACTGATTGTATGATGATGCACCACATCAAGGACGTTCTAAACTTTGAAGCACAGTCAAGCTCCTTTATTCATGGCAAAATGTTGTTGCTACACAGTTGGTCAATTGTTGAAGGCTCCCAAAATCCATTTGATGTTGAAGTAAGCAGAAAGAAATACTCCCAAAAACAGAAGGAAACTTACTGCATCTAGGTCAGCATCAAGAGCTTCCTTTGTCAAAGGTTCACAACCCTTGTCCCGACCTCGTGCACCTGCCACAGCAGGCCCACAAAAGAGAGAAGCTTGAAATGCAGGACAGACATCAGCATCACATATCATTATCTGATAATGGGAAAAATCCAAGAAGATAAGAAAGAGATGTCTTGACTATCTGCTCGCAGCCAGAGCAAGGACATGATCTGAGCAGATAAAGCCTTACTGACCTAACTCTGGAGTACCCTGTAAATCTTTTGACATGACACCCCACCAACCTTTAAAAGTAGAGATGGTGAGTGTTGTTTGTGTCAATAGAAGTTCACGTTCAGCACACATTTCATGAACGCAAAACTGCCTCTAGAGAGTTCAGGCGCCTGATAGAAGTTCAAAGAACACGAAACACAAAAAATTAGGGTTTGTGTTCTGAGACCCACTCACATTCCCACAATAAAAACCAAAGTTGAGAGTGTCAAGAATGTCAATAACAAAGAGCAATTCAGTCCTGGAAACAGTTAGTTGTTTGCAAAAAAAAGCTGTGATGAGTAGTATCCATTTCTGCAACAAGACCTTCTCTCATCTGCTTAATACAGAAAGAAAATCTTCAGATTTTCTTTCAGCAGTTTGTTATAATGAAAGCTTTCTGCTGCTGCTGCTGCACTGCTGCGAAAAAGCAGTTGAATAACTCCACAAGAAAAATGGCAATCCGGTGTTTGGATTCTCAAACCCTAATCCTCTCAACATCACCAAAACGCAGGCGGATCAGAAATGCCACTTCTCCTCTTACGACGCATTTGTAACAAACCGCCTCCATCCACACAAGGGCGCTGTTGGAAAACCAGAGACGAGACTACAAAAATCATCAATGGAGGAAAAATAGGGTTTAGGCAAGACGCGCTCATTACCCAAACCTCGGCCCCTCTGCTGTCCTCCTCCTCCTCGAGCATGACCACGGCCATACAAGAGAGGCCCTTGCGCAGGGCCTGCTGGTCGCTTCAAAATCCCCGCAGCTTGCACTCCTAATGGCAAAAACCCTCCTCGCGACGAAACTCCTGCCCTTCCATACATCTGCTGCTGCAACAACGCTTGCACATAATACTGCTGCGCTTCCTGTTGTTGTGCGTACGCCAGATGCTGCAATTCCCATCCTAACGGATACATCCCTGGCTGTTGTTGCCGCCGATGATACCGATAACCTCCTTCTCCTGCTCCTCCTCCTCCATTGCTTCCCCACCGTCCCCTCATCCCTACTGCTCTTGATCTCCCTGGTCCCTGCATCTTCTTCGCCGCTTCCAATTCCCAGGAAACCAGGGGCTCTTCTTCTTCCTTTTCTTTCCGTTGCCCTCTACCAAAAAAGCTTTGGAGCTAGCTCGATGCACGCCTAGCTTTTCTCTCCGTCTCCTTCCGCTTCTTGCTCTACGCTAAGCTTATTAGGCCCAGGTTGGGTGAACTCAAAGGACCATACGTTAAAAGGGTTAACAAAAATACGTCACAATTTGTGGGCAGGGTTTTGTCCTTGTTTTTTTTAAGCATTTTGGTGATGTTAAACATTTTTGTCAAATTTTTTTCCAAAAAATAAGCAGAAGTAGTCAAATCTACACAAGAAAAACAAAATTTTCCCAATCTTTCTTCATTGAAAAAATGACAACATTTGTTGGGAAAACAAAACACTGATTTGTGGTTGATGGAAAAGGAAAAGGAAAAGGAAAATAATTGATACGAGGAATAGAACTGGAGACCTTACTTGGTCATAAATTTGAGTCTAACAATCTATCGCATGAGATGTGAGATTGTCTGTGTGGTGATTTGACAATCTTTGTTGCAAAAAAAAAGAAAACATTTGTGGTAGACCATAGATAATGTGCATGAAAACAGGAGGTAGACCAATGCTTGGGGAAGGAGCTTGTGCTAGGATTTTGCAAATCATATCACTGTGCAAAACACAAGCCAGAGACAACATCCTCCAAGCCTTCAACAAGCAGCACTCAAAGAATAATAAAAATCATGTTCAGCAATTTACAGAAGTGCCTTCCTTGGCTCTCGCACATGCTCAAACAGAATTTCTGCCTATAGCAGCAGGCAACTAAATATTACCCAATCCAATATACAACAAAGATCTCACCAGCACATCAAGTGTGCACAAAGAATCACTGTCAGAATCTTCGCCAGCATCTTGAAAATTGAACGTGTCCCAACATAGTATACAACAAGGATATGACCAATATCTCAAGTGGGTAGAAGGGAGTTGTCAGGATCGGTATCAAAAACCGGCATCAGTGTCATGGCTAAAGCAAGTGCAAGAATCAAACACACTGAACCCCCCAACACAATCTCAACAAACCATGAAAGCTTCAAAGAGTCATGCACCAAAGAGTGCTCATTTATCTCTCTCAATGCAGATGTCCCTTCTTGGGTACCTTTATCAGATTTGGAAACAGACCCCATTGCCAAGGGTTCACTCTCCTGGCTGCAACAGTAAACCTCCCTTGCTCTTCCCGATGCCTTCTCAAATGGCAAGCTTCTCATGACTGTCATTGGTGAACCTGGTTTTCCATCCTCAGAATTCTTGATGATTCCCATGCCTCCTTGCTCTTGACCAAAGGAGGTACTTTGACTTTGAACCTTCATGCCTGAGGAGCAGGCAAACTCAAGAACCTCACTTTCCCTGGAAGTTGTTTGAGGAAGGTCTGGGGTGTGTGTATATGTCCCGATGTACCCTTTCTGACTGCTTTGATAGTCAGATACTGGGGTTGTTAACTGGTCTAAACAACTGTCAAGGGATTTTTGACAGATTGGAGCCTTTTGTGAGCTATCATCCACTAAATGAGCCCTTTCACAGAAGGCAACAGCTTCAACACCACCTCTTGGTGTTTCATCAAGTTCCAGCTCAATAGAATCCTCAGCCTGAAGTGACTGGTCAGCGTGCAAAGAGTTCTCATGCATGCTCCAATCCTTTTCGCTTGATGAATCCAGGTCCATGTCTGCCTCACCAGTAAGCCCGGCAAGATCAGCAAACTCCCCTTCATTGGTAACTGATTCATCGTCCTGGTCACTTATGCTACCCTCCAAATGAGGACTTGAGAGATCCGACTGCAGTGAATGCACCAGTCGTCGCGGTGTTGTAAATGGCTGGAAATCTTCTGTTGCTATGTGCAGCCTTGGTTCCTGGTCAATCCAAGATAGAAAATATCAGATCAAATAAGCAAAAGCCCCAGTTTCATATGTAGAAATTCTTCCCGATTTTGACTATTGGCATTGTCAGTGACTGCAAAAGACTGCAGGCATGGATGAGAGCAGTGAAGACTGATTCGAAAATCTTGGTTTGGCTTGCTTCAAAATACCACATCAACCTGAACCTACTGTCCAATGTTGCAATACCTTGCCATTTACCCTGAAGACCTGTTGTCCTGTCAACCTTTATTGTCCTAAATTGCTGAGGCCATGCCACACACTTGGTAAAAACAAATAATCCAGTTCCCTCCCAAAATTTGATACCAAATAAGAAGAGAAAGGATAAAGGAAAGCTGAGTATCATACAAAAATGCTGAGACCATCCTCAGTGTTTCTGGACAAGTTGGCAAGCTCCAAATATCCTGTATGTGACACTCCAGGCTTTGATGTGCCAACTTGTGGACCTCCAATGGCTTCTTCCATCAACGAGCTGTTTGAGTTGTTTGAACTGTTGACAAGTAGCATCCTGTTCATACTGCTCACACCCCCAGAGATGCTGCAATCATTGTTCTTTAGGGCAATTTCACACAACCTATTGCTTGTGGTGCTGTGGTTTGACCCTGATACACTCAGTGCATTTTGACTGTGCAATATTGACTGAGGAGTCTCAGTCCCAACCCTTGATTGCAGCATTGTAAAATTTGGTTCTAGACTTCCCTTGGAAATTCTATCATTCCTGAAACTTGACCCTTCCTCCATTTCAAGATCAGGCAGGGCACCCACTTCAGACAGGAAACCATCATCCTCTGCCATTAAGTCTCCTTCTGCATCTGCAAATCTACTGATGATTGATGCCTCCAGAGGACTCAGACATGATGCAACCCTGCCTATTACCCGATCCTTGGACACTGACATTGTGGGAGTAGAATTCTTCCCCTTTGACATATCTTTTTCATACTCTTCCAGGGTTGCATAATCAGACAGTGATTTGTGCATGAGAGAAGGTGGCAATGGGATCGATGATCCCAGAGTGCGAGCTCGAGGGTGTGCATATTTGGAAGTCCACACATCACCAGCACCTGGCAATCTTGATAAATCCTCCACACCTGAGATTTGAGAAGGCAAATACTCTTTCACATCTGCTGCAAACAGTCAGTTTTCTATCTTCAACATTGGCATGCAGATGACATTCTGGACCCTAGGAAAATTGCCCAAGAACGAAATGTGAATGTAATGGCATTCCCTACACCTGGAATTAATCCAGCAAAATACAGAGCTGTACACAGCTTTCTGTGGTGTTGTTCTCACCCACATGAAAGATTTAGGCAGGATAGAAGGACTCACGATGGGAGGCAAGAGAGTGGCATTCATCAAAGGTACCAGCAACCACTGAAGAGTTTGGCACAATCCCACGCATATGTGTATCCCCACTTGATGAAGAGCGCCCCATCCTGTATTGGGCACCTGTGCCTGGAGGTGACCGTGAAGAAACTTGAGAACAGCCTTCTGAGATGGTGGGCTTGGAAGAGGGCAAAAGTGATACATGGGGTGGCTCATGAGTAAGTATGCCGGTTGTTGGCAAGAGAGTAGAGCTATCAGAGCGCTGTCTGTAAGGTCTCTCTTGCAAAGCATTGGTGATCTTGGGAGATTCATTCAGGCATACCTCTGAATGATCAGTGTCCCTGCTACATTCCTCTGCTCCCTGCAGCAATTTCAGAACCTCACAAACTGCAGTGCGCACATGAGGCATTTTGTCCTGCTGACAGTTGGCTAGAACCTGCAGAGTGAGGAAATTCTTGAGAATACAGAAGGACAAAAGACAGATGATCCACACAGCAACCCTTGAATACTCATCACTTCCTCTTATCCTGCATACACTATTGGAACACTGCTCCAAAACTCTGAAGTATGAAGCCCTATAACAATATCAGCAAATGCCATAAGGAAGAGTGCATCATCTTTTTCAGTTGGAAACCCAAGTTTTTTCCAGTCTACACCTGCTCAATTCATGTGTGATTGCACTTACTAACCTGCTTTGTGGAACGGAGCTCCAAACCAAGCCTGTCACTATCAAGAATAGAGATAACAGCCTGCAGCATCTTGGCTGCACACTTGCGGTGTTGCCAGGAAAGGTCAGCATTACTCAGGACCTCTTCCCCAGCACGAAGCAGAGCTGGCCCATAAACACTTAGAGGTCTTGGGTTGATACTGGCAAGTGAGCGAGCCAGCTGCATGTGGGCAACTGTTTGTGTTGATTTTTCCCCCAAAGCAGTTGTGGTTTGGTGACACAAATCACTGATCAATTCTGGAGGTGCATGCTTCCATTTCTCTGACTCAACAAGTGCTTGCAAGCAAATAGCTGCACCAGCTGAAACTGGTTCAAGCCTCCCTATAATTACCACAGCAGAACCTTTTCAGTTCCAGATACATGAATCCAATGCACATAACGAGCTGCAGTAGTGTGTCCAACAAGCCCCAAAATGAAGAGAAAAACAAGTGAAGGATCAATACTCTACCAGCAGCAATAGCTTCTATCAAAGGCTTTGAGATATCTCGAAGAATCTCATCAGCCTGTGCTGTTGAAGTTTCTGGGTCTATTGCATAACGTGCCAGTGCAGAAACCACCTTTGCACATGCCTGATGGAGTTGAGGTGAGCTTCCACTTGCTGACAGAGACCTTGTAACAGTGGCCATCATGCGAGGGATTTGAGGAATAATGAGCTTGCCATGAACCCTCGCTACTTCTTCATACAGAGAGATGGCATAGGTGCGTGAGCCACCTAAATCCTTTGACTCTGAGACCTAATAATGCACATTACAGCCATTGCTGTTGCTGTCAGCCAATGTTCAAACCCTAAACCCTGCTGGTGATGGTTCCTAAATCCTTCTAATCTGAGATCTAATATTCCACATTACAACATCGCTGTTGCTTTCACCCACTGTTCAAACCCTAAACCCTGCTGGTGATGGTTCTTCACCGCAATGGTCCCACATTCTTGCCCTGAAGCTGACCATGATCTTCTAGCATTCACATTGTGAGGGGGACTGTGCTAAAATGGCGTACTGGAGAAGGATTGGACGTTTTTTTTTTTTTTACCTGAGCGAGGAAACGAGGCACGGAGCCGGGATCCAGATGCTCCACGAACTGTTTGAGCATGGTCATAGCAATACGACGACTCTCGCCACCTTTCTCCAGCTTCGCCAAATCTTGTCTAACCACGGGACTCAAGTAGCTCCGCGATGATGATGAGGATGATGATAATGTCACAGCCACAACTTCTCCTTCTCCTTCTCCTTCTTCTTCCTTCATTCTCACACTCTCTCCACACCGGTCTTTTATAAAAATCTGCAATCAAACAGCAACTGCAAGCAAGAAGAAGCAACAATCGCCGGAAAAAAAAAACCAAACAAACGTTACAATGCGAAATCTTTCTTACTCACTACTTCCGAGATGCATATTGCAAGAAAGAGCTGCCTACTGCGCCAACTTCTTCACAAACAGCAACGACAGCAACAGCCTTTATTTTCATCACGATCAACAACAGCATTTGCTGCAAAATGTGGGTAGAAATCGGCAACGATCTTGCACGGATCTCTTCATCGTCGCCAAGTATCTGGACCTCGGATGCTGTTGTTCGCACTCTCAATTATGAGGAACAAAAGGGAGGAGTGAAGAGTTGGGGGCGGGGGCCGGGGGAGGTCCTATTTTGGCTACTATGTTGGGAGAGTGGCCCCGTGTTCCAAAAATATTGGTGACGGACCAATCAAACGACTCCTTCTGAAAAGAAAATAATTGTGGGTTCGCCTGCTCCCTAATTAATAGAACAATGGACAAGGGTCACAAAAATCCAATAAAAGATCGATGGTCGCAACCATCATGGGAGAGACACAAAGGGAAAGCCAAAAGATGCAAAGCCCGCATGAACAAAAAAAGAAAAGAAAGAGTTTTAGTCCCTCTCGTGATAGGAAGTTATTTCACCCACGACCTTTTTAATGTCGTTTACATGCAAATCGTGAGATTTAATAGTAATGGGAGGTCTATAACAAGCATCAACCATCAACAAAATCTTTCTTTTTATAATAAAGGTTAAAGCATTTTGAAAAACAATATTAACATGTTGCTTGAAAAATTGAATGCAAAAAGATAAAGATAAATGATTTTTCGATTGTTTATCATGAAAAAGACATGCACACTCCTTAATGAAACGATCCATATCACGCCCAAATGTGTCATACATTTTTCTATGACCATCAAAATCAAATGATGTCGCTTTTGGAACCTTCTATACTTGTGGATTTTAGTAATGGTGTTAAGTTTTGCAATTGCACCTGTTGGTCGACTAATGACATTCAAAGTTATCTCACTTGTGTTGGGTTAGTAACCACCACATCAGAAATGAATACTTGATTTTCTCGGGACATATAGAGATCGACTCATTATGAAACTTTTGACAAAAGGATGTACCACCATTCTCTCCATGTAACGTGCCCATTCTTTGGAGGGAAGACATACATGACATTTTAGATGGTGTCATGTGTGATTATATGTTGACTTTTAAATGGGCAACAAGCTAAGTGCGTGCTAGATATGTCCAACCCATGTTCACACTCACATGTGAAAAGATTAAATGTTGAAGGCTTAATCACACCGAAACGAAAATGCAATGTTGAGGTGAAAGCAAAGTGTGTGATGTGAAACGAATGAATAGATGGCTTAACAACCAACCCTAGCCCTGTTGCTTTGCCCAAACAAAAACGAATGTGGGTTTTAGATGTTGAAGAAATGGAGTCATTCTTTAAAATAGACTTAAGGGATGTGTCATGGTGGATGTCCATCAAAGATGCATGTAGACCTGAAACGTTAATAACTACTAGACTTTCAAAAGAAAGGTGCATTTCTTTAATTGTAGGAAGAAGGCCATCTCATGCTGCACATAAACATGATTAAAGTAAGTGTGGGCCCCCCTCAACATGAAAAACATACGCCTTCAAAATGAGTTTATAAAAAATACGAAACCTAAAGCACAAATTCAAAACCACCAAAGCCCAACTCTTTAGAAAAATAAATGGGGCACAATCCTCCATAGCGAGAAGGCCTATACCCCAAAGGATATCAGTAGTCGAGCTTGACACCTTGCTAAGGGGCTTTGAAAAGATTCCTATGATCTTGGACCCATAATGTCCCCACATACCTACATAATTCTCTTGTCGAAGCCCACCAAAAGAAATAGGATGGAAAAAGAAGGAAGTAATGTCTGTGTGAGATAAAAAGGTCAACAAGCTACACATGAAAACAAAATGCCCAAAAAAACTTAGGCGTATCCTAAAAGAGAAAGATCATTGATATGTGCCATGTCCTAAAATAAAGCCTCATTCAAAAAATGCATGGCAAAGTCCCAAAAACCCATTAGCACACCCAAAATGTGAAAGGCCATTTATGACCAAAATGCAACCCTAAAAAATTTGTATGCCTAAAGAGATCCCTAATGGACTCCAAAACTTACATTTCGACAATTCGACCCTAAGCCCAACTAGGGTTAATTAGGTCAAAAGGTGGTCAAATGCTCATGTACTTTCACTCATAGGCCCCACAATGTAGGTATCGTTTGCTAAGGATGGGAAAACACAATTAGGGCCCCCACAATGGTCTCTAAGAAAGCTCAATAATGGACCAAAGCAAATAAAGGACCTCCTAAGGGGTCACCTTGTTTCGTGCTTGAAAATGACTCAATAATGGTGACCCCTCCACATGCCACCCATCTTGGAAGTAAAGAGAAAAATGAACACCATAAAACAACTTGGTAAAAGGGACAATGCTCACCAAAAGCCCCCCAACATCACACAACTCTTTGAAAATACCTATTCGAAAAACATTATTAAAAGTGTTTTCAACATCGACCTACATCACGGCCCAATCAGGGTGTAGGTTGAAGAGGGTTCGGATGCCAAAAATGATGGTTTCATAGCCTCCAAAGGTCAATACTCCAAATTGATGGGGGGATAGGTGCTCTTGAAATGGTCTTTAAAGTTGTAAGACCGTGGAATAATTGATAAGTTGAAAAAACACTTTGCTTACGGCAATAAGACGAAGATCACTATCGTTTTTTTGCCATTGCCAACAATCTACTAGCTTACAACACTAAGGCCACCAACCTAGGGATATCCCCACAAGCAACAGTAGCAACAACCCAAAATAATTTCAAAAACCTTGAGGATGGGTCCTTTAGTATGAAGCATTTTGAGAGATGCTCATATACCATCCTAGAAAGCCAATCTGGAAACAAATGGGGATAATGAACAAGTAGGCATATCCCCAAAAATCATAAAAGGCAAGATTACTTAAATAATATTTCTTACATTTTCTTCATTAAATAATCCTTTAAATATTTAATTTTTAAAAAAAAAGACGATAAGTCTTCATGTGATGAAAATCGTCATAATTATGGCAAGGTTACAATATTTGGTACCTTTTTAGGATTGATATTAATTAAATTATTATTTTTTAGAAATGTTGATTTTTTAGAAACTATTTGTTTCAAATGTTGAAATTTAAGGAAAATATAATGGAAGATAAATTACAAAAATTGGTGAAAATTTCTTGGGTCATGGCAATCCACCATTGGGAAGCAAATATCCAATAATTGATGACATTTCTCTTTCACATAATTTGGTAGAACATTATTACATTATAAGAAAAAAAAAATTGTTGTAAAAGGTCGCACTATGTCAAGGATTCCAAGTTTAGAAATCATGTCAAAGGAGCTCCTTATATTTATTGCTGAAATTTCATAAATTATTATTATTATTGTTGAAGTGAAATTTGAAAAATAAAATAATTATTCAAAACTCAAATGCTAGTGCTAAACTTGAAAAATATTATAGTAATAGAGATCTTTAAAAACTAAAACTACCTTGCCAACAATCTATCTCCTCTCCCTTCCCCCCCCCTTCATTTCACTACAAGGATTTCAAATTAAAATTTTGATTCAAAATTTGACATATTGCTTGTTCCAATGATAATCTATGCAAGTCTAAACCTTAAATCTTAAACCAAATCTTTAAATCCAAAATCCCAATCCAAACCTTAAAACAAAGCACCTAATCTAAAATCTAAAACCAAAACTTTAATTTGAAACTAGAGAATGTGGTGCTCACCTACAAATGCTACATGGCTAGCAATGATGAGCACCATTAATACCATCAACTTGTTGAATTTCATCATTGTGAAAGTGGTTAGCATCTTGAGCAACCTTGACATTTTTGTATTGCAATGAACACATCCTAAACTCCCACACCTAGATCCATTAACTAACTTGCATTTTCCTCTAATTCATTAGCATTGAACATGTTAACTGAATTAGCAACGACAATTGAAATTGCAAAAACATATTGTTTTTATGTATCCATGTTTAGAAACATCTTGTGTATCATCTCGAGATCATTTAAAGATGAGGAGATAATTACTTAAAGATAAACAATTCAAATTTTCTCTTATCAAATGAAAACCATGATTTGAAAATGAAGCCATCATTTCCAAGTGAAAAAATCCCTCCACTTGAATGAAAAATAAAAAAAAAATGTGAACACGAGGTCTTTTCAATTACATAGTCCCTCGCCCATAAGATAAAGGTTATGTGTTTAAAACAAAAGTTATGGATTACTCTTTTGCACAATGTTATACAATTTTGGATCTTTTGGTTTTGGAATGGGAATTATAGGTTTGAATTATGATTTTGGTAGCCCTTATATGCACCTAGGTAAGTCATGTGTAGCACCAAATGTAGCTCATCACCTAAATAACTTTGTTAATAACAATTAAAGATTTTCTAACTTAGGTAGACCTTACATAGTCCTTGAGTATCCTCCTAAGTAACTCTTAAATAACCCTTTAAATATCATTATTTGAGAAAGTTCTTAGATAATATCCTAAATCAACACCTAGGTAACACCCACAAAGCTTCAAAAAATAGCCTTTTAGGTATCCCCTAACTTAGGAAATTTCTAAATAATTTATTAAATAGACCTTATGCAACTTTTTAAATAGTCCTTAGGTATCCCCTAATCAAAGTAAGCTTTTGGGTAGCCCCTAAATAACCCTTAACTTAAGAAGTCTCTAAATAATCCTTAATTTCATAAGTCTTTGGGTAGTCTTTTATGTAACCCATAATCATCCCTTAGGTATCCCTTAACTCAGAAAATCCCTAAGTAACCTCTAAATAACTCATGGGTAGGTGGGTAGGTAGATAATTCTTGGGTGGGTAGGTAAATAGCCTATGGGTAGGTAGGTAACTCCTAGGTGGATAGGTAAGTAGTCCATTCATATCTAAATAAGTAAGCTTAATCTAGTTAAACCCTTATTGGTTCAATGAAGTAAAAAGCTCTTAGATGCTCTTAGGCTTCCACCATTTTTTGTAGTTGACCTTCCCTTGTGATTGTTTTAAATGTTGGCATTTCAAGTAGAAAATTTGACATTTAAAAAAATAATTTAATTATTGGTAAACTTGAAAAGGTACTATGGTATTTTATACATGGTCCATGAAACTAAGGACTAAACCCATCCAAACATTCAAGATTACAAAGCTCAAAAGGGCACACACATGTCCCATATAGCCCAATGTAGCCTAGGAAAAGAAAAAGTTTTAATCAACGAATAGAAAGCCACTTCCACAAACATTTTTCCTCTCTTGTTGAGATTAAAACATGTCCTCAAAACATGAGCAACAAGTTATAAACTCATCATAGGAACACATGTGAAGTTGCCTTTACATTTTATGTTAGCCAATGTTAAATGAATGTTAAGAAGGGCCAAAAAAAAATTTATTTTCAAATAAGAATGTTTGCTAACATCAAAACCTAGGTGAAGTCCTTTGTGGCACCCAATATTAAGTGATGAATGTGATTACATGTGAACAAAAACAATGTAATTACAATGTAATCAAAATGTTACCCCTTAGTGTGAATTGACATTGTGAGCTTATCATACCAAGGCCTATTTTGCAATAGGCCCAATTACCACCTCAATTCAAAATAAAGCATTGATCTTAAATGAAACCTCAAAATTGTGCTCATTGACTTCACTCACACTAAAATCCGAGCCAAAAATAATATGGTTATTTACATGGCATTCATTTAGCACAAAATTCTTGGGCCAATCATGGATTATGATGTAGGCACCAAATTCTTGGTCTTGCTCATATGTTATGAACTAGGTGTTAGTTTCTTTGAGCCTTGGAAGAGGTCGTTTATTGAATTGAGGTGTGAGAATGTTGAGACTAGTGTTGTGTAGTTATTTGAAATGAAAAAGAACTACAATTTATTGTTTTCAAATTAATTCAAAATTAAAAAACCCATGGGTTTTAGTTTTTTGAAAAAACAATGATTTTTTTTTTTTTTTTTTAAAAAAAAAATATTTTTTTTTTTTTTTTTTTGATCCTATTTATTTCAAAACCCTTGAAGAACTAGTGGCTTTCATGAAAGAACTAGCCATGAACTAATTCTTTTGTGGTCAATTATATGATTTTTCAAAAAAAATTAAAAACCTTGATTATTATTAGGACATGGTCTTTCTTTTTTGAGAATCATGATATTGGATATTAAGAACTTCAACCCTAATCTTATCACCAAGGGGTTTGTTCATGTTTCTAATAATTGCCCATGTAAAATCTTATAAAACAATGTAAATGAACCACCATGGGCATGGACTTTTACCAAACTTGAAGAACAAGGCAAATCTGGAGTGCACAGCTCCTCCATCTAACAAGCACTTCGAGTGTTAAGTCATGAACAAAAATGCACCCCAAGAAATTCCCTTGTGTTGGACGGGTCTCAATTTTTTTTGAGAACCGTCGGGTTTGCCACACCCTAAACACTAGACTCGAGAACCTACTTAGCTCTAGACCCCTTAAGTTTTTGTGTTGAAAATTGAACCCCCACTTGCTATTAGCACATAATTTTTTTTAAAAAATCAATAAAAAGATTGATTTTCAATTGGTCGATTCTCATTTTAGTGAGAACCCGTTTGAGATAAGTATCAAATTGGGTATCACTACCCAACCTTGTGATGATATTCAAGGTGAGAACCGGCTTGAAGCCCTAAGAGATTCTCACTCTTTTTTGAACACTCTTTTGCCCAACATTGATAAGAACCCTCCCCCCTTCCTATTCACCTTGTGATCTACATAATGTCTAAAGACTAGGTCCATGATAATAAGGTTCACAAAGTGCCTTATGATGAGTCCCTTAAAGCCCACAAGTGGGGTCTTGTGTTCCTTAATTGCGGGGTCCAACTCGTCTACAACCTCGTCCTAACTATTTATAACCAATTATATACCCATCATTTTTTAATGATTTTAAATAATCATTAAAATTTTTTATGACCAATTATATACCCATCATTTTAAAATTATTTTAAATAATAATTAAAAAAAATTATAACCAATTATATACCCATCATTTTTTTACCATTTTTACTATGTGCATTTAACCGACCCCCAGGTGGGTACCCGACAAGTATTTGGTACCCTCGACCGCGGGTACATGGCGGGTGGGCAGAATTATGGTAAGTATCCGCCGGTTCCATATCCCGTCCGGGTACCGGGAAGCTCTGGATCACCGCTTGTCTGCGCTTGTTGAGGACGAAGAGGAGGAGGAGGAGGAGTCCAGGAAGAGCGATTGTCAGTTTGGTCGCAGCGATGATGGCGTCGCGTCAGCTGCTTTTTGTTTGGATGCTTGCAATTCTTGTTGTGGTAGCAGTGGCGAGGGGGGATGGGAGTTTGCACAGAGTGTCGTTGAGGAAGAGGATTTTGGGTTTGGGGAAGCAGCAGCAGCAGCGAAGGACGGGGGGGATGTCGGCTGTGGATGTGGAGATGCGGAATTACTTGAACACGCAATACTATGGCGAGATCGCAATTGGGTCGCCGCCGCAAGGTCCTTTCAAGGTCATCTTCGACACCGGAAGCGCTAATCTGTGGGTGCCGTCCGCTGCGTGCCATTTCTCTGTGCGTTTTTCCTGCCCCACCGTGTGCTCCTTCGTTTTTGTTGTTGCCTCTTTGTCCATCAGATTCTTATTGTTAGAATTGGTTTAGGACCTAGGATTTTGAAATCGGATTCCGAGGTATGAATGAAGGATCAGTCAGAATTATGTGCACGGACACACACACACACACACACAGAGCAGGAGGAGGAGGAAAAGAAAAATCAAACTTCTTCTGAAATTCTGCACTGCATTTTCCAAGGTTTTTTTTGTTTCTTTGCCACTCATCATCAGTCACATTCGGGTTGCATGGCAATCAAGGGATTTGCCATACTAAATTGAGGGACATATTGTCTTTTCACACCCTGTCCTTCCTCTCTTCGCCACCTTCTCTTTTGAAATGTTGAAAACATCATCATCAGCATATGAACAACCCCCCAGTAGTCTGAGTTCACAGTGTGGTAATTTGTTGCAGTTGGCGTGTTTTCTCCACCACAGGTACAAATCAAGCAAGTCAAGCACATACCAAGAAGATGGTAATTTCACATCACTAAGGAGATTATCCTAGTACACAATACTGTTCAGTTTTTTTCTCCGGTTTTTAGGCTTTAGGTTTAGGGTTAAGGGTCCTCACTATGCCTTGGAGGCTATAAAACCTTGATCAGGATATACTACTGAAGAAACATGTTTGCAGTATGCCCATTGAAGCGCTTCTTGTATATTCGCAGAATCTCTTTTCAGGTTGGGAATGAATAGACTTTGTACTCTGGTAGCAATTCTCAGCAGTTGTCAGGAAAGTTTAAAGCCCCATGCTGGTTGCCAGTCACTCATGCATGCAGAGTTCACAAGAAGTCATTTTGTACTTTGTGGACCTTGGTTGCAGGCACAGATTTTGCCATTGAGTATGGCACAGGATGTATGCAAGGATATCTAAGTGCTGATGATGTTACAATTGGTGATGCCATTGTACAAGGGCAGGTGAGTGTGTGCACAGGTGGTCTTTTTGATTAAAACAGTGATTCTCCATCTTTGACAGAATTTCAATGTCAGTTGAGTTTGATCTTCTTGTACAGTGAAAGTTCCATTTTGCAGGCGTAAGTTCTGATTGTCGAAATCTGCTAGCAGAGTTCTATTCCTTGTCTGACCAGCGATTTTCTGTTGCAGACAGACAAGCTGGTTGATTGATACCACTTTGTCATTGATAATAGTGTAGAGGATTTGATCAGTGGCAGAAGAGTGTTGCAAGCATTTCTCAGCCTGTATTGGGTGGAGGAATGGGAGCAGGTCTTTGCAGAGGCAACCAAAGAGTCTGGAATCTTGTTTCTGGAACACAAATTTGATGGTATTCTTGGTCTTGGATTCAAGGAGATCTCTGTTGATCGTGTGGATCCACTATGGTGAGGCACCTGCACACACCCTTTGATGGCCTTCATCATGTGACATGTTAGCGTTTCAGCTGGTTGGATGCCTAGTAACATTGTTGCAATTTGTCAGCTTGGGTGTGATGCTTGGAGGAATTTGTTTTGTGGACCAGAGACATGTGTGGGAGATTGTGATCAAATTGACCTTTTCTGTTTGATTTGTCTCTGCCACAGGTACAATATGTTGGACCAGAAGCTTGTGAAGGAGCCTGTATTTTCATTTTGGTTTAACCGTAATGCCACTGAGAAAGAAAAGGGAGGAGAGCTTGTTCTAGGAGGGGTTGACCCCCAACACTTCACAGGCGAACATACTTACACACCTGTGACACGGAAGGGCTACTGGCAGGTGTTTAATTTCCCAAAAGTTTTGCTTCCCTTCGATTTCCACAGTGACATTGTAGCTGAAGCCGTTTTTGCTGTGGGAAAGTTTTGTGCCTGTGATCCATGTGTCATTTCTGGTTATGATGGAGTTCTTCACTAATGTAGTCAACTCTGATTGTTTGTTGCAGTTCGACATGGGGGATGTGCTCATTGATGGGCTCAGCACAGGTATCATTCTTGGCAGTGATTTTTACCTTTGCTATTGACCCTCATCATTTTGTGGCTTCTGGAATTTCTGGTTTCCCAGAGCTGACCATCTGCATTTTCTCCATGTCTCCTGAGGATGTGGTTGCCATGACAGCCAAGTCTTTATTGAATTTTGGAATTTTTGAGACTTGCAGCATACCACTGGAGGAAGACCACTGGTGTTTCTGTTTCTAAGTAGATGAATGGGTGGTGTTCTGCTGTACAAACAGGTTTTTGTGAAGGAGGCTGTTCTGCTCTTGTAGATTCTGGAACGTCTTTACTGGCAGGGCCAACAGTAAGTTCTCTATTATTTCTTTTTTCTATTTTCTCCTTGTTTGGAAAACTTTTATCAGGGTCGGGGAAGATTAAAAAGCTTAAGGGATGCATTAGAAACCAATCAGACTTTCAGCTTAGGAGATTTCAAGTGGAAGCCTCCAGCAAAGCATATGGACAACCCACAATTGCAGCTAAAATGTGATGGGTGCACCAGATCCCATTTGAAGTCTGAATTTGAGCAGCTTGGGCTAGGGAAAAAAAACTCTTGTGATATGGGGTGAGCAACTGAGAAGTCCAGTGCTGCAACCATATATAGAGCTTCTGCAGTACCTCACAGTAATGCCAACTGCCTGTGTCAAAGTTTCTTTCTTGGAAAAGCCAATGAACCTGTCAGTAGCTGCCTGGGAGCAGTGAGTGGCTTATTGAGAAGCTGGTAATGCAGAGTCTCTTGGCTTCATTCCTAAGTCAATTGAATATGCTGATAAATACTAGCTAGGGATTGAGGGGTGATGCTGGTTCCACAGGGAATTGTAGCAGAGATCAATCAAGCAATCAACGCTACAGGTCTTGTGAGTGGGGAATGCAAACTGGTTGTAAAACAGTATGCGGACCTGATCATCTGGTTTCTAACAGCGGAGGTCAATCTCCTATGTTACCTTAACCCTTAGAATGCCCTTTATTGGTTTAGTCTCGGTAACCTGTCATTTCTCAGTTAAATCTCTATGCTTGACAGCCCTACTTTGTTAGCTTGGAGAATGACTGGATGCCTTTTGGTTGACATTCTTTAATATACAGTTGCAGGATGTCTTAACAGAGGAATTGCTGTGGGTGGTTGTGGCCCCTACAGGTCAGACCAGGGAAGATCTGCTCTAAACTTGGATTGTGTGTATGGGCAGGCGACAATGGAGAGACATGGTTGGTCCAAAGAGTGTTAATTCATGTGCCATTCTCTTCTGGTCAAATATTTCCTTGTCTAACACTCCCTGACTCTGACCTCTGGGTTCATTTGGTGTTTATATGAAGGAGAGGGCAAGGAGGTATCACAAGTGTTGTAGAGGAAAATGGAGATGGGTCTGAAAAGGTGGGTAATCCATTGGTGTGTGCGGCCTGTGAGCTGGTTGTAGTATGGGCACGGAGACAACTGAGAAACAACAAGACAGTAGAGAGTATTCACCAACATCTGAATGAGGTGAACTACTGGGTTCTTAGACTTCAGCTCAGATTTTGCAAGGCTTGTGTGTTCTCTCTGTGTTGGAGTAATTTTTGTGGCATGAGATTGTTGTTCCTGCTGTCACTCTTCTGCTGGTCCTGTTGTATGCTCCAGAAAAATTCTTTGTGTGATGATCTAATTGCACTTTAAGCTCTGAGATTGGAAGGGTGTGGCTGGAAGTGAGGTCTATCTTGGCTACCAGCATAGTGTCTGATTTGTCTCTGGTGTTGCAGCTATGTGAGCGTCTACCAAGTCCTAATGGAGAATCTCTCGTAGATTGCAATTCCTTGTCATCCTTGCCCAATGTGTCATTTACCATTGCTGGGAAATTGTTTGATCTCACTCCTGAGCAGGTAAAGCATGTCTTCCTGTGATTTCTTTTTCTTGCAGCAGTCACTTTGGTTGCTTTTCCTTGACACGAAAGCAGCAGAGAAGCGTGAAAGATGCGTTCTGTTTTCCAGATCAAACAATCCCAGTATACCCGAGTTTTGTTTGTAAATGTCCACAATTCTGTGTTTTTGGGGTGACAAAGGATAAACTATTCAGGGTTATAGTTGCTTGGATTTGTGTGATCACTGCAGTATATTCTGAAATTTGAGGAGGGGGCTGAAGCCGTGTGTGTCAGTGGCTTTATTGCACTGGACGTACCTGAGCCGGCAGAACCTCTCTGGTAAACATTCGTGTCTATGTGATTGATGTTTGTGTTGCATGTGTGGGTGGTATTTGTAATGACTCTTAAACTACTAAAATTGTGCACATCAGGCATGCAACGGTCAACTGAGAAAGCTTCAAGGATGTTATAGCAGTAGGGAAACAGGGTTCAAATGCTACAACCAAAAACAAATAAATAAATGCTATCTGGTGGATTCTTAACCCAGCAAGACAAAGAAAAATCTAGGTAGATGACATGAACTTGGGTGAATGCAGGATTCTGGGAGATGTGTTCATGGGAGTCTATCACACGATATTCGACTTTGGGGAAGAACGTATTGGCTTTGCAACTGCTGCCTAATGCTGCAACCTCTTGACATCATTTGTGAACATAGTTTTTAGAGGCATGTCCTTTCTATGTTGATATCTGGACTCAAGGAGATAATACAGCAGCAGCAGCAGCACGTCACCTAGGTTCTGTGTTGGCCTCAGAGCTTGGCTGCCACTTTCCCTTTTGTGTACCATGTGTTACTGAACAGTGAAAAGATGCCTCAAAGTAATGTACTGTGAGGTAGGCCAACCAAAGGTCTTTGTAAAGGGGTTAAATTGCACACAGATTTTCCCCAAGACTATAGTTGAAGCTCCATGGTGGTGAGCACTGGAACCCTTCAATCCACATTCAACAATGGTGGAGTGCTTTAAGGGATACATTTGGGGTGTAGAAAGCCCCACCCAATACCCTATATGTAGGCCTCTCTAGGCATGTTAGATGCTTGCTTGTACATTTTTATAGTTTATATGAAATCAAAGCTTGTCCTCACAAGCTTGTTGCAGCTTGGATGCGGATACTATTGACTTTCCTTTATTGGCTATCCCTCTTGAGTGCTAGCTAGATGACATCACAACCGAGTCTTTTTGTTGCTTTTGCATATGCAACATAACTCAGGCTTCAGTCTGTTTATAGTTTGTTTGCACTAAGTTTTGAGCAGATTGTTATGTACTTTATCCACACTGTGACCTACTGTCGGGAGTTGACAAAGTCAGTGGGAGTAATGTCTGCTAGTCACTGCCATTCATGAGAATTACACTACTCTGTGATGTATGTGGGAGATGACAACAACAGTGATTGTCCCACAACCAAGTGGCAAGCTGATGACTGTGGCGTTCATTGCAGGTGGCAATGGATCCAGAGTGTGTATTGCAAGGTTGGACACCCACACCTTGCAATGGTCAGATTTCAATGAAAAAAGAAAATGGTCGAGATGTAAAACATTGTGATGATTGATCATTGCATTGCAATGTAATTACAACATCATATCAATGATCATATCAACACTTCATTAGCCCTTAATCTTGAACACGTTGCTAAAGTGTTATAAAAGCACGAATACATAGAGAGGGCAAGTTTGAGATGTAGAAATGAATCTCTATGAATTAGGTGCCACTCACAAACAAAAATGTAATGAGACTACTCTTCTAATAATAGCGCATATGAATAAAAACAAATTTATTCATTTTCAGACATATGGCATTTGAGATTAGGACACATCAACCGAAGAAGATTGAGAGAAATACAAACTATGTCAAAACCGAATTGGAGTCTTTTGATGAAAAGAGTCTAACTCAATGTCAATCATGTATCAAAGGAAAATAACATAGAGTTAAGTTTTCAAAAGAGAGCACAACTAGGGCACAAGATATAAATACTGCCAATTATTTACAAGATAGGACTCAATTAAAACATTAGATCAGAAAACACCTTCTGAAATATGGTGAGGAACTCAGCCTACACTAACTCACTTAAAAGTATTTGGCTATAAAGCTCATGCCTTAATCCTAAAAAAAACAAAAAAAACAAAAGCTAGATTCTCATTCTATAGCATGCATCCTCTTAGGTTATAGTGAAAAATGTAAAGCCAATAAATGGACATATCTAGTAGACAAATCATTATTTTTGAACATGTTATATTTGGTGAAACACGAATTTATGATGCACAAAAAAAGATCTCAAATATAGAAGCACATGATGATACTTTTGCAAATGAAAATGATCTTACCTTCGATCCAAATTTCATAAAGTTAGTGACAATTCCAACACCCAAATTAACTCCAACTCACAACCTAAGGACTCCTATCCCAAGGTTTCAAGATCAAATTGAGCCTTCCACTCAACCTACATCAAGTACTTCACCCATTTTGATCATGAACAATGCCAATGTTCAAGAATTTTCCAAATTATCTAAGATGAATCTTTTTTGGTTTTCTAATATATGTTACCGAGTCTACTAAAGTCCTTGTGGTATGGAATTAAACAAAGATATTTTCAAAGATAATGATCAAGGCACAGCTGTGCAAGATGAACTACAATGTGTTGGACAATCTCGGACCTAATCTCCTTGATTTGGGTTCAGAGACCATGAACATCAACACAAAGTGGAAGCATCCCGCTCTTCCACTTTGCATCCATGTAAGCAATGGTATTGGCAACAATGGGCAACTAGGACACATTAACAAATTCTTGAAATAGAGGAATTCAAGTTGGACCTTCTCATCATTGCTTATAAAATGGGGAGTGTCATTGAAGGAAGATTGGGATCATTGTAATCACAATTGACATATGGTCGCATTGAATAGGAGCAATAGGGGTGAAAACACACAAAGGTGTAATACTTTTTGGCATATATGGAGTCCATACTAGTGTTAAATAAAAATCCATATACATTGTAGTAGAATACATTATATTACACAAGTCATATGGCAAGGCTAAATAATTTTTTAAAAAACTTCTAAACTTCATCAATGATAGGTAATTGTATCAAAATTTTACATTTAAAAAATGAGAAGTTTAATTATTAATTTGAGTGAATAAAAAAATTTACACAAAAATCCATATTTCATTATATATCTTAATTTCTGGTC
>Ga0209611_10002222_pt1 | contig 34038 bp, 31 predicted proteins | sample S1TSphgellanicum_3_FD_187693 | JGI IMG/M metagenome (GOLD analysis project Ga0209611, IMG submission 187693) | Host-associated microbial communities from peat moss isolated from Minnesota, USA - S1T2_Fc - Sphagnum magellanicum MG (SPAdes) (version 2) | ecosystem: Host-associated > Plants > Peat...
ACACAAGACTCACCACGGCCCAGACTCAGGGGAAGCCACCACCTTCCCCCATATAGTATTCTCTGCGGCTGGTCGCGGAGGCTACATCCGAATGGCACAAATTCCCGGGACTCCCAAAATGGAGTCCCGAAATTGTCCCGACGGGACTCCCGGAACTTTGAACCGCCATAACTCCCGACTACAGAGTTGGATCGCGGCGAAGTCTGAACCAAAGTTAGAGCCCTCGTCGAGATCTTTCCAACGCCATGTCGCACACTCAAATCGGACGTCGGAAAAAGGTCGATTCCCGACTTTTAGTGGTCGGGAGTCAAACTGCCAGTTTGACTCCCGGCCCTTCTTTTGCCCATAACTTGGGCTGCAAATGTCTGAATTACCAATGCGAGGGCATTTTCGATATCTACGTTTCAAGACCTTTCCAATGAAACCAAGAACACCCCAATGCGAGGTGTTTTGCCCCTTGCTGTCGAGCTTTAAACATTCGGGAGTCCCGGAGAACTCCAAATCCCTAACTTTTCCAAGTGTTGGGCTTCACCCCCACACTTGGCCAAAGTAAGGTTGCGACACCTCTAATGATGCAATTTGCATGAGTGGCCCATAACCTATTAGGATTAGAGGAGAGAGATTACGTGGTATCAGAGCAATCACAAGCACATAGAACACACAAGTATGTGAACAATGCTTGGAGTGAAATATCCAACTCTCCTCCAACCTTGCTCTTTATTCCCTTCCCTGTACCACCACATTGACAAAGCATATGGGAAAAATATTTCTCTCCCTCCTTATTCTAACATGTTGGTGGTACTAACATATCTCAAATCTACCTATGTCTTTGATTGCTTGCAACACTTATCTACCACATTGTTTCTAATATATCTATAACACCATTATCTATGTTTCATCTACATCATAATCTTCAACAAACATTTGGTCCTTGGTGCCACTTCCCAAGGATAGGAAGCCCATTTCTTAGAAATGGGTATTTAAATTCAAGCATGGGGTCCATGGTGAAGGCGAACATTACAAGGCATTGCAAAGTTTATGTCAATTCATTGTATCCTTACACTAGTGACCATTGAAAACATGAAAATTCATCAAATGGACATCAAAATTGTATTTCTCAATGGTGACCTTGAAGAGGAGATTTACATGGAACAACCCCAAGGATTCACACAAGGAGGCGAACATCTTGTGTGTAAGCTTCACAAGTCATTGTATGGCTTGAAACAATTTCCAAGAGCTTGAAACAAGTTCCAAATGCATTTTTGAAAATTATCGAATTTGTGAGGAGTGACGTCGACTTTAGCATGTATGCAAATGAGAGATGTCAAGTTTTTCATCATTGTCTGTGTTAATGATATCATCTTGGTGTGCAATAATAAGGACTAACTTTTGCAAATGAAGGAAGAATTTTCTTGAAAGTTTGAAATGAAAGATCTTGGCAATTTGCATTTCTTCTTGGGCATGGAAGTGGAAACAGGATCATGATTAATGTCTTCTTTACATCAACCAAATTGGGTATTTCAAAAACATTCTCAAGCATTTTCACGTGGAGGATTGCAAAAACATCAAAGTGCCATTTGATCCAAAAACAAAGTTAAAAAAGAATATGAACCAAAATGTTGAAATGGTGAGGGTTCCTTATCAACAAGTCGGTGGATCCTTGATGTATGCCATGTGTACTTGGCTGGACTTGGCATACCCAATAAGCATGGTGTACACATGGCCAATCTAAGTTTAAAACATTAGATTGCAATTAAGCGCATTTTTCGATACTTGCATGGCACCTTATAATTTAGATTATGATTTAGAGGACTACGACATAAACACCAGCTTGAGCGGGTTGGCATAAGGCAAACACACACATGCTACACAACGTTGGTTAATTTTTTGTTTTTTTTATACAATTTTCATAGTTGCTCTTAAACAACTACATTTTATTCATTTTATTACTGTTGGAAGGAAAGTAGACTACATATTTTAAGGAACAAGTGTGGCGTAACAAAAAAATAAAATTCAGTGATAATATTTTCTTTTGACCTTGTATTTTTTGGATTGACACCATAATGTCATGTGCCATAGGTTGACTTCTTTTTAGAGTAATTAGGCTATAACCTTTGAGTCTACCATAACATTTGCATTGTGACATGACTAAGTATACTTGTGATATGCATAACAATTTTATTTTGTTTGGCCTACTTCCAATGTTGCGTAAGCAACGATCATGATTATTATAGGTATAATTGTTTTGATCAAAGTAGCTTTACCAAGACTACTTATGCAACCAATTACATATCATATCCTACTTTATCATAAATAAAATTTCTTACTTTTTCATTTTAAGAAATTAACCTCAATAAAAAGAATATTGCTATAACATCAAAAATTCTTACAAAATGATATCAACCATAATACCTTCCAAAAAGTATTAAGATCCATATTAAAATCTATAAAATTAATCTCAAATACCACTATAATTTTATAAAGGCATAATTACATCAAAACAATGGTGTCATTCTCCAAAAAACAACCAAACTAAATTGAGTTCTATCTTTAAATAAAGTATGATTAGGTTGGTAAGAAAATGTTTTAGATTTTTTTCTTTTTTTTCTAATAACTTCCCCACCAATAAATAGATAAAAATAAAAATAATTAAACCACTTCAACAAAATGTCGATACTAAGCAGCTACTCAAAACCAAAGTGATGAATTTGAATAAAATGTCATAAATATTGAAGAATAACACATATTATTAGGAATATGGTACCTATAATGACATGAAACCCATGAAATCCCGTGGTTAGAAAAAAAGTAGAACCATAAATACCATTAGAAATCATGAAAGGTGCTTTTACATATTCCATTCCTTGAAACCATGTGAAGATTAGGGCCAACAAAATGTTAAAGTCAAAAGTTATTTCATAGAGCCGTATGACTTGGTTCCCATTTACTCATATGATATAATAAAATGTTATTTAAACCGTGCAAAATAGTTACCTATCACACAACTCACCAACCTAATTTTTTACCATGTCTCCATAGGGCACATAGTCGTTTGTTTTATTCTTAAGTTTTGGGATTAATTTTATTCAAACATAAAGTCATATTTCCTATTTCAATTAAGTAGAGTCCATAAATTAAAATCATTTATATATATTGGTTTAAACTCCTTTTCATTTTGCCCTTAAACAAATAAAATTGGGTCAAATGTTTTATTATTGTCAGCTCTCTCTTAAATGGCAGATACTATGAATCCTTCATCCAAGATATCCAAATCATAGTTATTTAATTCACCAGTATTATCAATATATTCTTATATTTACATGAAAACACATAAGATTTCCAACTAGTAATGTTAATTCGAACGAAAAAACAACCATGTTTCCAAGTGATGGTCAGATAATGTGATGCAGATTAGGCCAATGACCTTGAGGATAGGAGATCCACCACAAGGTTTATATTCATGATGGGAGGTGGAGCCATTTCTTGGAGCAACAAACGACAACCCACAATACCTTTGTCAACAACCCATGTGTTGCTTGCAAATTAAAGGCATGTTTACCACTGAGTGCAAGATCCTATGGGACAAGGGTTTAATTCAAACTTGGCATTTAACTCTTTTTTTTTTTCGGTTCATTATTAAAGGGGCTTTTAGTGTTTGCATGTGTTGGCAATGTTGATAACAAGCTTGTCATTAAATTCTAGCATTCGTTTGGCACATCACCTAAAGGTTTATAATGTTTTTTTGAAAAAATCAAAATCCACCATACCTTTGTATCCATCCATAACTTGAAGTATCCACTTTTGACATACAATGCAACATGTAATCATCAATTATATGCACAAATCAAAGGGCAAAAGAATCATCATTTGTTATGACAAAACGTTTTGCATGTAGGCATATATGTTTATAGTTGCTTGAGGTGCTAATGAAGCAATACAATAATTACCAAAATCCTTAAAAAAATATTAATACATGTCAAGTCTTATTGGTGAGATATGGAAATAGTTTTTTCTAGCCCAATATTTATAGTTCGACAACTTGCAACACCTGGATTGGTCATATGGAGGTTTGCATTTGATTTTGGTCATGTTGTCATGTACATCCCAACATCAAGTTTTTGGGAGTTTTAGAAAAACTAAGTATTCCTATATTGGCCCCCAAGAGATAATATGATGATTTTTTTTGTTTTTTGTTTTTCCATTTTTTCAATGTTTTAAATACCATGAATTGTTCTCATTTGAATTTCCCCTTTGTTCTTATGATGCAAGTTTACAATCACCAAAAGACTTGGTGACGCACCCCCAAACTCTTTGGTAGACTCAACTATGAGTCTAAATATGAAAACAATGGAAGGATGAGAAGTTGGGGCACACTCCTTAACTTGTAGCACTTTGGGGGTAGAAGGGCATGTTGGAGCTCCGGGATGAGAATTATGAAAAGTGATAAATAATTCAATTATTCACATGGACCTGCACAAACCAAACAATAAATTGGTTAATGCATAGTTAAAGCACTTTTGGTGCACGGACGAGCCACATGCAAACATAGCTTCACAAAACTCACCATGGCCCAGACTTGGGGGAAGCCACCACCTTCCCCCTTATAGTATTCTTTGTGCCTAGCCACGGGACCAACACCCAAATTGGGACTCCCACTTGGGAATCTTGAAATTCCCGAAATTGGGACTCTCACTACTTTGGAGGCCCATAACTTTGTGTAAAGACCTCCAATTGAGGTGAATTCTAAAGAAAAGTTGTAGCCCTCATCAAGACTTTCCAACAATATGTGGTACGTCACTTTCACGTAAGGAAATTGGGGCAATTCCTCACTTTTAGTGGTTGGGAGTCAAATTGGCAATTTGACTCTTGGCCCTTCTTTTGGCCATAACTTGTGTTTTAAGTATTCAAATGAGTCATGTGAGCTCATTTTAGACATTTATGTTTCAAGATCTTTTCAATGATATAAGGAACTTTTCAATCCAATGAGTTTTGACCTTTGCAATCTCCCTCTGAAAATTCAAAAGTCCATTGGGACTCTAACTCCCAAAGTGGGAGCTCATTTGGGAGTGTAGGGGCTCATTCCCTCACACCCTCTTGCATTCCTGAGAGCATGAAATGTAACTCTTGCGCTCACTCTTAGCCTGCACCACAAGCCCAAAGCTAGGGTTGAAACATTTGGCGTGTTGCAATTTGCATTAAACAACACAATGTATAGTATAATTTATGAAGATTAACTAATTTAAATATTTTATTGTGGAAATTATTTTTTCACAATATTATTAGCATATTCTCAATAAAAACCAAGTAGTTAAAAAACATGTAATAAATTGCCAAAAATTAAACTTAATTATGGTAGGGCATTCATTTGAGTTCCATCACTATGATTTATTATTTCTGCTCCTTTGGAGATCCAAAATGCATCCTCATTTTGACATAATTGTATGAAACTTTGAAGACTTGGAATAGTTAAAACTAGCCTTCACAAATTTCCCAAGTTTTCTTTCAAAACCATTATGTTTCTTAATTTCTCAAACAAAGCTACTTCAACCAAAAACACAAGAAATGGCACATTCGACACCAAGGCCAGTTCAACATACCATTGTTGAATAAATTAATTTGAGACACATTTTAAATTGTTTTCATACTCGACAAAGGTTGGGGTATTAATTGGTTAGAAAAGCTTCAATTGCACTTTCATGAAGTTAGGGGAGGTGGAGTAATTGCATATCAAGTATTGAAAGAATCAGTATTTCTCTTTCTCATCAAACTCCCAACTTTCTCACGTGCACACACTAAATTTCTTAATGAAAGTAGAAAACAAGATCCATTGAATGGGGGGGAAAGAAAACATGAAAGAAATAAATAAAATTACCTATATTTTTGTAAAACTTTCAAGACATTTACAGGTATTTATCAAAAAATTCAAAAATGTTAAAATGCCATAAATACTTTATAAATGTCAAACTGGCCCAAGTATTATGGTAATAAATTTATACAAATGATGCCTCTTGCATAGATAGACCAATTTGAAAATTTCTAAATCACATTAGATTGTTGTAATTTAGCAGCCAAGTTTGCCAATGTAGTTACAAAAGTTTGTGGATGAAAAGAACTCAACTTCTTTCTGAAATACTTCTGAAATCAAAGTTGGCAATCATAGTTTGGTGAACAAAATGTGTCCAAGGCTTTGAGTAAAAAAAGTCATAGCAAACTGATTTGAGCTATGTATGGACTGGACTTAGTATGAGCTGCTTAGGATTGCTCTACATGGTTGGTGCAACCAGTGTTCTGCAAGCACATGATTTCTTCTATATCCTTCAGGTCGGGTATAAATAAGTATCCAAAATATTCACTATTGTGTAATGGTATTTTATTACACCCAAAGAATTCCATACAGACTGGATCTGGTTATAGTTTTGGTTCAGCATTCATGCCTTAGAAAATTTTGAAACAGTTCCAGAAATAAAATGATCCCAAGTGGCCATGTGAAAGAAAGAGAGAATTGTGGGAGCACAAAAAAGGGAGCCTGATTGGAAAACTAAAGATTGTGCCAGAATATTGGAATGTACCTGAACATAAAACGTTTACCCAACAAAAGAGATTTTCCTTTGTGTTGTGCAAAGTTATATCAAATGGACCTGGGAAAGATCATTCCAGAAGTAGAGCACCAAAGAGGCAGGCTGATTGGCTGATGAGAAGGCAAAGAAAGATAGTTGCAGAGAATATTAGAATATCTGAAAAATTTACTAGAAATTTTTTAGTGTATTTCAAGGGCATGTTATATCAATGAAAATCACTCCTAGAAAAGAGGAGGGACAAGGTCCCTACAGGTGTAAGGGTCCTTCTGCTGTTAAATAGGTGTAAAACCACTCCCAAAAGGTGCCTAAGGCTTGACATCTCAACAGTACTTTGGGGAATGCCCCACTCTTTGGCAATTACTGTTGTAAAGCTGTACCTTCAGATCAAGCTTTACAAATGACCAGCATGTGCTGCCCTCATATGGTATGCTCTTCTAATCATACAACGTGTATTAGAAAGGGCCTGTCATACAAATGGGCTCTTCATAATGCCCTCCATGTGAGCAAAAGGCTCTGCAGTACAGGCATTTTTGTAATGCCCTCCATCAAAGCAGAAGAGCAACACATACACATATTCTTCCTTGTGATAACACACCCATGAAATACACCAGTGGATTTCTTGGAGGGCTTCATGCTGGGTTGGCATTGTCAGAATAAGGGGCTTAGGACAAGACAAGGTGGTTGTGGAGTCCAGCAATGCATTTTGGGAATGCCCCCAACCCAGAGTGCAAAAGGGGAAGCCTGCTATCATGAACTAAACATAAGTAGATCGCAAGGCTTAGAGAGGGGAGGGTTCTTATGCCTACTTACTCTTAAGGAGTAGACATGATATCCCTTCTATCTTCTAGGAGGGATATTCCCAGATATAAGGTACAAGTACACCAGGAAATTTTTCCAATTGCTTTACAAATACTGAATGTCATAATAAGGAAAAGGAAAACAGGTACTAATTTAATGTCCTGTGTCTGCAAGACATTTCCAGGGTAATTGTAAATCTGAAATTTTCACAAAGACACACCCCAGCCTAATTGAACTGAAAGAGACTTTCCAATTTCAAGCAAGGGCTGTAACGAACTTTGAGAAAACTGGAAATTGAATGACAGGTGATTACAGCATGTAAATTTGAAAACTACTTTACAGATTTTATAAAGTCCCCAACAAGCTGTCCAGAACAGAATCAGCCAACACCGCTCATTCTAATTTCTTATATGTCTTACCTACCTATGCTAGGTAATGACCAACATGACTCGTTCACAATCTACCTAAGGACCTTTACCCTGAGGTAACATGTCCCCTAGGGCAAATTCTACCTTTGTTCATCCCTACAGCGAGGCATACCAGCTCACCTAGTGACTCACTAGGTTTTCTTTAGTAAAAAAGTCTGTACCTGCTTATTCAACAGGTTTTCAGGCAATCTTAAACGGCAGAATTGGCTGCCAAGGTTGCCAAGGTTGATTCAGCCATTTCCAACCTGCCTATGATACTTTGTGACCAATCTACCCTACTTTAAGACCTGCCTACAGACCTTTAGGCTAAGGAATGCACTTCTAAGGGCATGTTCTCTAGTACTTAAGATGAAGAGGATCCATATTCCAACCAATCTATGCTAAAATGACCCTAATTGGCATCTTCTACCAGACACACCCTTCTTCTTGCAATGGACACTCTCAGGGGTTGTAATTTTGTCCAATTCTTGGGGACACTACTTCATGTTTCTGTTCCTCTTCAGACATGTTTTGGGTATGCAAAGAAAAGCCATCTTATACTACAAGCAGAGAACTGTCAATTCAATTACTGCCTGACATGGACATTCCTAGTTGATACCAAGTTAGCTGTGTTACCTTGAAGCTCTGTACTTGTTGATCCTGGCAGCAAATGCCCATATGCTTAGATATATTTAGATCTGACAAGTGGACGACAGCAATCTAGGCTAAGAATATAACCATAGTACATGATACCTTGGCTTGGAATGGAAAATGACATCTTTGTGGAGAAGAGCAGGGGCACCCAAAAACAAAAGAGATTGCCAATGCATTATGCAAATGGAGGCAAAGTCCAGTGAGTGGTCACTAAGATGATCTAAGTGGGAACTGTCTATGCATAGACAAGGCAAAAGAATGCCTTCTGGTCTATGTTCAAGATGAGACTGAAATGATCTTCATGTACAGAATTGACTCATGCAAATACCTGGCTTGGGACAACCAGCTGGCAATGGGAGTCTCAAATTCTGTGTTGTTCGGAAACTCCGTGGCGCCATCCTGTCTACATACAAAATCCCTTGCAAGTGGTCACACTCATGCTGTAAAATTCGGGCCTTCCACCCTTTGGCTGTGACTGTGATTGGCTGACCATCCCGTCCAAGGCCACTGACCTCAACCTCAAAGTACCGCTCCACTAGTGCCCGATACCCCTCAACACTGCCCATACCCAAGTAGGACAAACACACCATGCAAATGAGAGGAGGGCAGAGCCAAAACTTACAGCTTGTATAGACAGAAAACAAAACACCCTGTTGTAAAGCATCTACAAACTGCAAAAGGTGAACAGATGTGCATGTGAGCACAACAGCAAAGGTGAGAATGAGGAGCAACTTTGAACCTGAGGCAGCCCTCAAAGAAAAATGCACTTCCACTGTTGGCTTTTTTGGTCAGTTTTGGATTGATAATAACCTACACACCAAACAAACCACCCAATAACCAACATTTTGCAACTCATCCAAATTATGTGAACTCTAAGCATCTACATACATTGGGTTCGTAAATAATCCACTGTTGTTGTAGCAAGGTTCATAAAGAACAAAGTGTGTTGGACAAACCAAGAGATCAAAAGGGTATCGGTGTTGTGCTTCACATTCTTCAACGGATGTGTAACTCATAAGCTCTGTGGTGTCTTCCAACACAATTATCTATACAATCCACCACAAACCCCACAGCAGATAGTTACTACACAAGCTGATTGTCTACCCTTTCTTGCTCAAGAAAGGTCTCATGATTTTTAGTAGGATCTCCTGCCTACACAAATACCTACTGAGGCATACATACTGCAGAAGGGTTTGCTTGATTGATGAAGTGGACAAAGTATATGTATGCATAGGGGTACCACAGAACTGGACTTGCCTGCAAAGGCACACCAATCTGAGGAGCAGCAAGTCCAACACCTGGGGCATTGCGCATGGTGGCCACCATATCATTGATTGTCTTCTCTATATGGACACTGCCTATGTCCTCCTTCTTAACCTCCTCTGCTGGCTCATGCAGCACTGGGTCCCCTGCCTGTAAAAGTATTGTGCACCAAAAACCTCCTTCCTTAGTACATGCACTAAGAAATGTACTACCCATCATCATCCTCCTCCACAAATGCAATCTTCTTCCCTCCTCCTCACAATTCAAATCCTTCTTTCTGAGTCCACCGAGAAAGAAGGAACACTTATATTCAAAGCAATACGCATCATCTAGCATGCCTTCCTAACTTCCCCCCATTGAACCACCCAAGTGCAGTGCAGCACCATGTCACCAAAACATTCAGTAGAAGGATGTATAGTAGGAACTTGAGCTACAGAAACAATCCTCCCCAAGTCCTCACAAACTCACAGAAACCCATCATCAGTGCATGAAGAAGAAGAAGAAGAAACTAGTCTGTGACTGAACCTGAACAACATCCGGTACTTTGGCTTTGCCATATCCAAAGAAGGACATGGGCACCGTGACAGGATGATGCCCGGTGTTGGCATGCCCATGGGAAGAAGGAGAAGATGGAGCTTGCACTACACTACAAAAGGGAGCAGTGTCCACCAAATGAGGCATCCGCAAGTCCATCTTGGAGCCTAGTCTTGTTCTCCAGCCGTGTGAATTCCAGCCGCTGCCTCTTGCTGCTGCTGCTGATCTTGTTGTTGCTTGCACCACCCAGCAGCTGCTGCCATAACACTTACATCGTGGGGATGGAAGAGGAAGAGGAGGAGCAGGAGGAGCAGTTGCCGAAAGCAGTTGCAGAGAGGTCGCCGGTGCAGCAGGCATGGGTAAGAGCTGCTTACCACCACCAGCAGACTACTGCCGCTTCTGTCTGGTGCTGATGGGTATGGCTAACCGACAAGCACTCTCGGAACGCACCAACTAAAGCGCAGCCAGGCCAGCAACAACTATTCTTTCTGTTGTGGGTGATTGCGAACTTGCGCTTTTCTTCCCCTCCTCCCATTCTTTGCGGATGACATTTGCAGTCGCAGAAAAAGTCTGGGTACCCATGCGCATTTCTGATGGACCCACCACTACCCCAAATCCACTCCTAAATGTATAGATTACGGACAACGAAGAAGAGAATCTGGGATGGATCAAAGGGATACGTGCGGATCCCCAAAAATAGCAAGTGAGTCAGGCTCCTCTCATCAGATGTTTTTGAGATCTGCCAGAAAAGTGTCATGCGAACAGATCCATCCAGTCAAAAGAAGATGGATCTGTTCGCGTGACACTTTCACACAAGCATCAGGATCAGAGAAGGATCCGCCAAATTCCCATCAAGCATTGAGAAGAAGCAAATCTACTGCCACAACCCTAAAACTCTGAATTCAGTTGGAAACTCTGATGTCTTCATGTCTCCAGTGGCTTCCACGAATAATCATGGGCCATCCAACCAGATCCATCAAGCCAAAGAAGATGGGACTTGGACACAAGCATCAGGATCAGAGATGGATCTGCAAAATTCCAATCAAGCACTGAGAAGAAGCAAATCTACTGCCACAACCCTAAATCTGAATTCAGTCGGAAAGAAACTCTGATGTCTTCTTGTCTCCTCCAGTGCTTGAATGAATAATAATGGGAGCAGCAGTGAGGGCAGGTCTTGAGGTTCTTCACGAAATGCGGGAATTCGGAAACATAATGATAGAAAACATGATGATGATCCATGGGGGCCTTTTGCAGTGGCAACGACAGCCTCCAGCTCAAATTGGGTAGGACAGGACTTGGTTTCTTTTGTTTCTTGAGGGTTTCTGAAATTCAAAATACTGCCTTATGTTGTTGCTGCAATATGTTTTTCCCGTGAGTTGTTCCATGTGAGTTGTTCCATGCTGCCAATAATGAACACTTCTGAATTTCAGGCAACAGTTTTTTTAGTAAGGAATGTGTTCTCATATTGCTGCAATTTGATGACATTCCTTCTTACCCTTTGCAGGTTCTGAGGCTGTGAATTTAGTGTCCTGAATTGCAAAACACATATGTATTCAACAGAGGAAGAGACAGACATGGCAGTGGAGTTGGAAGCAAGATGCCGTGTTAAATATGTAGCTGATCTAGACTGCTGCATCTCTGAGCAGTTCTCTTGCTGGGCCCTCCCTAGCAGCAAACTTGTCCTCAAGTTGGACTCCATCAAACCAAAAGGTTCTTTCTCTCACATTGTGCTCTGAATTCTTCACTGGGTGGTGCAATTTTCTCTTCTGAGATGTGGTATAATCAGGAAGCTCATCCAGTGGATCCCAGTGGCAAACAGAATGTCTTTTGTCACAGGATGGAGATTTTGTGTAATGCTTTGCTCAGATTTTGGGCGGATTGTTATATGCTTATCTGCACGCACTGTCAGGAGCTAATGAAGTTGGTGGGTAGTCTTGGCAACTTGTCAATGCTATTCATGATGAAGGTGATGGTGTGACACTTTGTGAGTGACTTTCTTTCATAAGGTTATGCCTACTCTCATTGTTGTATTACCTTCAAATTGTTGTTGTGGAGATTTCACTGCAACTTCATAGATATTTGTCATAATGCACTTGATCTGTATGATGCTTGAGATAGAATGAGCAAAGTTGGGTAATATTTAGTTCTCACTCTAGTATGTTCCATGAGCTGCTGCTGAAATGGAATGGGTTTATCTTCCATAATTGTCTTACATGACAGTTATTGGCATTGTCATGCCAATACCAGGATTGAAGAAATTCATTATAGACTACATCAATTTGGAAACCCTTCCTAATGCAATTTCCAACTCACCCATCACTTTTCTCTACAGGGATGATGCAACCAGCATCCTACCACCAGCCTTTACAGTTTCTCCAAAATGTTTAACTGTCTCACTTGACATCTTATTCAACTGTGAGTAGACCAGAGCTGGTGCGACTATCAGACTCTTCTCCCTGTGCATCTAGAACAAAGAAAATTAACAAGATTATTACTACAATCTCAAATTGTGAAAATATCTCACCCAGTGGTAAGTTGTTGTCCATCACCTCTGAATTTTCAAGCCTGGTGCCATGTACCATAAGGGATCCAATTGTTTCCAAACAGACCTGGCCAGGAGAGCACTCATAGTTGAGGCCCGATCCATGAGGACCCTTGTATAACACACACACACACACACACACACATTATATATATATATATATATATGTATGTATGTATAGAGAGAGAGAGAGAGAGAGAGAGATGCCAAGCAAACTTTGTGGAAGGTGAGCTTATAGATTGATGCCCAACATCAAACTTCATACCCATCGCAACTAGTTCTATGCTTGTGTGTGATCCATGAAAAGAAAACAGGGGTGGATAAACACAATCTTTCATAAGCCCTCATTCATGGACCAAAAAAAGTACTTCATGATGTAAGGATTCTATAGATTTAAGGTGACTTGATTAACATATTGTAGTTGAATTTGTATTTGTCAAACATGAGATTCTTTCCTAAGGAGATCACAAGTTGCATTGTAATTTGTTTAGGACACAGAGGGTGAAGCTATGAAGGGACCCAATTGAACATGCTCAAGCATACACCATTTAGACAAAGTGCATGCTTGTTCCATGTTGCCTAAGTGTTAAGTCAATGTCATGGACATTGGATTGCGCCTCCTCTATCTAGGGTTGCAATCTAATCTTTCCATTTAATGAAGAACTTTAACCCTTCGTGCGAGAAGATTTTTGACATTCTTCTTGCCACTTTTAAAGTTTGTTGTTGAAACATGAATGTTCCCTTTTTTTTCCCATTTGTGCCCTTGTGGTGGTTGCATGTGCAACTAAATTCCCATGTGAAAGGAGAACATTACAACAATATCCTAGGCAAACACTAAAACATCTAGAAGACCATTATAATCCATTTTCATACTCAATTCCAAGTTAGAATCCAATGCATAATGCAAGTAATTGGCTAGAAAGAACAATACATTGTCAAAAGGTTATTGTGCAACGAAACAACATATATGAAAGGAGATGGCACTGATATGCACATACACAACATTGCTTGAAATGAGAGATTGAGTAATGTTGCACAAAATAAAAAGTTCCCAAATGCTAAAAGCCCATTTCACATTTGAATAGGATTGACCTAGATGATAACAAATGTTTGTTTAAGTTGGTTTTAAGTTAGTGCTACCCACCATGTTTATTTATGCATGATGACAATGGATGGCTAGTCCACCAAATCATCAACTTATTAATGACAATGTAGTACATTACATTTTCCCCTACCAAAATTTGAAATTGATAAATAATAATTTTGGTTGAACATGAGGTCCCAATGTCATGATTTGAAGGGTTTATTTTTGCCCATGTAAAGGGTTTAAAAGTTAAAATCATTTTTTGGGGTTAAGGTTATGGATCATGGTTTAAGGTTAGGGATGAAATTATCTCTACAAACCAAAATTTGAAGTTAAGGCTTGTGTGTATGTAAAAGGATTAAGTTAAAAGTCAACCCTAAATGGGTGGGTCTAGATGTATGTTCGGTAGAAGGTAAAAGTCTAATACCTACACAAATATTTGGGGATTATATGAGAAAAATTCTTCCCAAAGTTTTTCTCTCTTCGCTTGAGCATACTTCAAACTTTAGCCATGACTCCTCTTTTAAGAATTCAATGATTTTAATTAATCCTCAAACAATGAAAAAAATGTTTAAGGATATGGATCAAAAGGGTAACATGTTTTTTCTATGTGCATTTGTTGCTACCAACTTGAGGCTCTTTTCTCAATACACATGAAATGGAAGAAGGGAATGAATTTGTGAATTCAACTATCATTATTCCTGATTGATGGGTTGGTTCGAATGTGAAGCACCTCAACATTGAATTTGACCAATTTCACTTTGATAAAATTTGATGAATTGGCTGTTCTTGTGGCTTCTATAATCACCACACATGTTATGTGTAGAATTAAACCCCTTATTTCATCGATGCGACCCCAAGTTGCAAGTTAAACAATAGGTCCAAGTTTTAATATTAACATTAGGATCAACATTAAAGTTACTAATCACATTTTAGGGTTGGGGTTAAAGTCAAATGTTTGGATGTAGATAAGATTTAAGATTTATTTATCATGTTATTTTTAAATCATATTTATGGTTCTAATTTTAGGAATTGGTGAAAGAGGTTAAAGTCGAGTTTAAAATTATTGGCCATATTTTAAGGTTAAGGTTAATTTAAAGTTTATTTTTGCAATTACAAGGTTTACGATTTGGGTCCATTAAAAGGTTTAGATCATGTTTTAGAGTTAGGGTTAAGGATCAAACCTAATTTGGCCATGGGATGACGTATGATATTCAAATTATATTAAGCAAGTTATCAAAGTTAACTTTAATAAATGTTTTTTCAACTTTATTTCATACATGAAGCACAATAATGTGACCATGTATGATGTTGTTATGTGAAATTTGATACATCCTTGGGCTTGTCAAATGGTAATGGAATAAATATCTTATCAATTTCCATAGTTGTAACAAAATGCAACCTAGGGTGTTCCTTAGTTGCATGCACTCAGGGGTTAGAAGGGAGTGCATGAACTCTTGAATGGATTGAAATGAAGGTGCTAATGTAATTTGACAAGCAAATTAACCTACAAAAACCAAACAATAAATTGGTAAACATGACAAGTTGGAGGTAATTAGTGTTAAAGCTTAACCATGGGCAAACTAAATTCATTTTATTCACATGGCCCAAACCTTGGGGAAAAGACGCCACTTTCCTCACTATAGTTTATTATGTGTATTGGATCTCCACAATGAAAGTCGGTATGGTTATTTGGAATGTTCTTAACAAGCACATGTGTTTTAGCCTCTAGGGAGATTAGTAGGTAGGTTAAGGTGGAAGACTATTCTAGACTTAACTAGTGTTGTACGGGTATCTTTGTCAATGGTGAAAAGACAATGTTTTATTTCATCATAATATTTTTTGATGATTTTGTTATGGTGTAATGTAATTGTCACCTACTTTACCTTTTTGGGGGCTTCCATGTAATTGGTGACAAACATTACATTGAATTAAGAGTTTTGAAAATTGTCAAGTTATGAATCCCGAAACTTTGCAAGTTCATAACTCTCACATACAAGCTTTGATTGAACAACTTTGAAAGGATAAACTATAGCCATTGAAGGGTTTTCAAACACCATAGTGCATGATTAATTCAGAGGTTATTTAACCTTTAGTTTTTAGGTTTCAATGGTCGAGAATCAAATTGTTAATTTGATTTTTGACCTTTTTTGGTCTAAATTTGAAATTTAAATCGTCAAATGTAAATTATAAGCTTATTTTCAATATTTTCATTTAAAGATCTTTCCAAAATATAAAGAAAGTTTGATTTACACAGGTTTTGACCTCTATACTATTGTCCCAAAAATTCGAAACATTTTGGGATTCCAATTCCCAAAATGATTTTCACTTGGGAATGCTTGAAATTCACTTCCTTTACATTCTCCTATGCTTGTGAAAATGTATGTGAGTTCTAAAACATTCTTTTGGCTTGTATTTTTTCTTGTGCCCTTAGCCTTGATCATGATCCCAATGCTAAGATCATGGTGGAATTGATCTAAATCCACATTGTTCTCTATTTCATGCATTTATGAGTCATGCACTTATGGATTAGGATCCTTGGCCAAATTTTAAGAAAATTACACCTTAAATAGCTAGTTGTCAAATCTAACAAATTATATTGGATTCATTAATGGGACATTGAATGAGATTTGAAAACCCTTAATGAATGAGCCCACATAGACCTAATTTAATGGCGAATTTTTTTTTGTATATCAATATATTGAAAATGATAAAAAGAATAATTCCATTGGTAGTTTTTTTTTCAAATGTTAAATACATAAAATTAAATAATGGTTATAAGTATTTTGCTAAATGTTAACAAAATGGTACCAAAAGTGTAAAAATGAAAACTACTATTGCACTTTTACCATTATGACAATAATTAAATTATTTTCAATAAATGCTGATTTTTTAAAAATCAACTATTCTCAATGCTATAAGGTTTTTAAATGTAGATAGTCAAGATCAACTCTTGGAATAAAATGAAAATTCTAATGTAACATCATAAATTTAACATCTCATGATTTAGTAATGGAAATTGTGCAAAATTTGTTCATTCATAATTCATATGTTTTACAAACTAATATTATGCAAATTGAAAACACATTTGAAACACGAATTTATAGCACTACTAGAATATTTATTTATTTTTACTAGAAATTTTGGTCAAAAAAGACCTATTTTGGACAAGCATAAAAAAAACCTCCTGGTCATTTTGAACATGTCCATTGTGACTGGCCATATACTTTTTAACCAAGCCTAAGTTGGCATTTTTGATTAGTCATTTTGACTATAACTTTTGACTAGTCAATATAACAATCAAATGATTTTTTGATTGGTCAAACACCATTTTGATTAAACAAATGCCATTTGGCAATTAAACAATGGCCACCCAAGTTAAGCCACGTGGCATCTAAACATTGGCCACCTAGGTTATGCCACGTGACATTTAAACATTGGCTTCTAGGTTATGCCACATGGATAGAACCTAAATAACCTAGGTTAAACCTAAAATTAGATACCTATTCTTAAGATCCTTATGTTTAAGAACCTACAACCTAAACTCCTAGGTCTAAGTTTAGGAGCCTATAACTAAGAACTAGGTATAAAAGCCTAAAGTAGGTTAGGGCAACCTAAGTTATGACCTATACTAGGCTTAAATGTACACCATCTAAATTAAGCCTACATTTAGATGACCTAGGTAGGAAAATCTTATTTCATTTTGAATTTGGCCTTTTAATGTTGAACATTTTCAATTGCTTCATCCCAAGTGACCTTCCTTTTAAAAATATTTCTAATGTTTTGGATGTTTATGGTGCATTTATTTATATTGCTCATCATCTGGAAAGGATGACAAACAATATGGGACAAATTTTTGGGAGGGAGAAACATTTTCATGTCCACGCAACACTAAAACCTTTTAATTCACATGACATTATTACTAAATAATTATATATTATACACAAAATAAATAAATAAAGATGTAGATAAATACGTATGTTAATTAAGTTTAAATAAAAATTAGTAATAATTAATTTATAGTTATTTAATTATATTTTATAATTACAACCATATTATAAATCCTTGAATTATATAACATATCAAGATAGTTATAATGTAATATACTGTTGATTGATAATTATAATCAAATTATAACTAATCCTTACAAATTAGACATAATTCATTATATGTTATCAATAATATATTTGTAATAATTAATATTTAACTATTTAATTGCACATTCATAATGTATTTTAGGTAAATAACTAGTTAACCAACTAGTAATTTATCATAGGTAAATAAATGGCCTACCCTAGTCTATATAACTAAGTTACCTATAGGCTAAAATAAAAGTAAATAGGTGGAGTATAGGTAGGGTATGTATAAATAAATACACCTATATATAAACTAATTATATTAAAATTATTTAGGCGCATACTTACATTACATAAGTTAAATAAGTGGTTAATTTACCCTAGAAAATTTTAATTATGGAAAAATAATCAAGACTGAACTAATTATAGTTCAATTAACCATACCTAAATAAATATGGTTAAACTAAACATGAAAAAAGTAAATAATGTCAAGTTAAGCAATGAATAAATATTTTATGATTAAACTACAAATGATTGAACTGACCATGAATAAAATAAATATGGTCAAACTAACTAAAGAACAAATAATTTAAGGTTAAACAACCGTGCCTAAATTAACCATGAATAAAGTTAATATGGTTAAAATAACCAATGAATAAATATTTTATGGCTAAACCAACTATGCATAAATTATATTAATGAAATAAACATGAATGAAATAATTATGGTTAAAATCAAAATGGTTAAAATTAACCATGGCTAAACTACTCATGGTTAAATTAACCATGAGTAAATAAATTTGGCAAAATTAATTACTAAAAAAAGTTCATATGGTTAAATTAACTAATGAATATATATATTATGGCAAAACCAATTATGCAAAAATTAACCATGGTTAAACTAAAATGGTTAAACTAACCATGAATAAATAAATTTGGTTAAACTAGCCACTAATAAAATTCATATGGCTAAACTAACTAATGAATAAATATTTTATGGCAAAAACAACTATGCAACAATTAATTATGACTAAAATAAACATGAATGAAATGATTGTGACAAAATTAACCATGGCTAAATTTAAAATGATTAAACTAACCATGAGTAAATAAATTTGGCTCAACTAACAACTAATAAAATTAATATGGTTAAATTAAGTAAACATATATTTTATGGCAAAACCAACTATGCAAAATTTATTTATGGCTAAAGTAAACATGAATGAAATAATTATGGTTAAAGTCAAAATGGTTTAAATAATCATGAGTAAATAAATATGGCTAAATTAACCACTAATAAAATTAATATGACTAAAATAAAAAATTATTCAAATAATTATGGCAAATTAAACATGATTAAACTAGAAATTATTAAACTAACCATGAGTAAATAAATTTGGCTAAACTAATGAATAATAAAATTAATATGGTTAAACTAACTAATGAAGAAATATTTTATGGTAAAACTAATTATGAAAAAAATAATTATGACTAAAATAAACATGAATGACATAATTATGGCTAAAATCAAAATGGTTAAAATAATTATGACAAAACCAACCATGGTTAAACTACTAACCATGAATCAAATGAATTTGGTTAAAATAAACATGAACGAAATAAGTGTGGCTAAAATAAAAGTGCTTTAAATAAATATAACAAAACTAACCATGATTAAATTTTAAATATTTTTAAATTAATTATAGGTTTATTGATTATGGTTAAATTTATTAGGGTAAAATAATAATATGTGAAAAGTAAATATAACTAATTTAGTTATGCTTATAGTAACCATGGTTAAATTTATTATGGCAAAACCAACAATGGCCAAATTAATAAAGGTTGAATTAATTATATTAAACTAGTTGTCAAGGCAAAATTTATTAAGGTTAAACCAACTATTATTAAATTGACTATGGTTAGATTATTTATAATTGTTAAATTACTTATGGCTAAACTAACCATAATTAAACTAAATATGGCCAAAAAATGATGGAATAATTAATTATGGATAAATGAATCATGGTTAAATTAAATATGGTTAAAACATATAGAACTAAACAAATTATGGTTAATTGAATTTGATTAAATTAACCATAGTTAGATAAACCATATATATATATGATTAGTTTAATCATAATTAATTTGGTTATGATTCATTTAGTTATGATTAGTTAACTTTTACAATTTCCAATTTTTTTCTAATTGGTCAAACATAGTCAAAATGTTAAATGTAATCCCAAGATACCCAATTAATATTAGAATTTAGAATTGGCCCTTTTTAGTAGACCAATGGTCACTTTGATTAAACCTATTTAGTTAGCCTTATTGATTGAATTTAATAGGTGTCATTATTGCCTAGGGCACACTACCAATTTGACTAGATTGGGTGGTTTTTATTGACTAGGCCACTAACCAATTTTACTAGGTGAAATTTTAAAGTCCAATTTGAGTAGATGTCTAATTTGACTAATTGTCAAATTGGTTAGTATAATCAAATTGATTAATAAAAAAATACCCATTGTCACTCAAACCCTTGGCTTCTAGTAAAAAATACATGTCTTCTAATAAAAAAACACCCATCTGATCAATTTGGTCAATTTGAAAAAATAGGAATATTAATAGTGTAGGAAGATGCAAAATTCATGTAACATTCATTCATTTATAGGCTTGTATTTCATCCATTAACACATATATCCATGTGTCAAATGTGTTTTCAACACATGACATTCATGTTTAAAATGTATAAATTTATGAATAAACGAACTTGGCATAATTTTCATTCTTAATTTGTCATATGTTAAATTTGTGATGTAACAACATATATGACGCCTTAAGTTTGAATCACTATCATTATGTACCAAACCATTAAAAATACATAATGATAATATTTATTTGTTTGACATTACTATTGATTTTTTTTTTTAATGAAATATTTAACTTAGGGTAACAACATCAACATGTAGTACCCCAAAGATCATTATGATTATGTATTTAATTATGTTATCTACATAATAATAATATCTATTTGCCTAACATTGTTATTGATTGTTTGACTACTTTTCGTAAAGTTTCGTGGTGTGGCATGTTTAAATAGTGCAAAATTATTTGACATTTTTTCCCCCATTTCAATTATTTTGTTTTTCATGATGGAACCGTAATTATGATGAAATGAACATCCCAAGACTATATATTTAACAATAAATAGTTATTAGATATTGTAAAAATAATAATTAATGTATTGCAATTACTTACATGCAATATTTTTTTTAAAAATTATTTCAATGTTACAAGAATGGCAATCATTAATAACAATAGATGGCTACACAACATATATCATAGTAGACAATTTTCAAAATCCTTCTATATAGTGGCCCTATTTACTGAAACCTAAGGTAAAAATTTGGTGGTTTAAAAAAATTGAAAATCTATTGAATTTAGGTCATTTTTTCAAAATAAATCTTTTTTAGATGTTGGGGCATTTATTTTTTTCCAAAATGGTGAAAATTATTTGCCACATAAAAAACATTGCTTACATGAAACGGAGGATATAAATTTAATAGAAATAATTTGGTTTAACTTTTTTTGGTGTTTCAGGAAAAAAATGAAGAAAAAAAGTAAGGTATATTGTGACAAAATATTCCTTTTATAGAATCACAATAATGAATTTTATGAAATTTTTCACATGAAAAAAATGTTGACATCAACTATAGCCAAAAATTTAGAGGAATGTTTTTTCTTAAAATGAAAAAAATGAGAAAACATTGCCAAAAAAAATTAAAATGGTAAAGACTACAACATTATAGTACATGGGTGGCTTTCAACATAAATTGAATTATATTTTATTTTGCTAAAATTTTGAAAAATCATTAGCCTTCTATGTTGAAAATTCCAAATTTTCAAATTTAAAGGCAATCATAATTGAACCTTGGCCTAGTATAGACAAATGCAAAAATTGTGAATTTGTTAACCACAAGGCCAACATGAGAGTTGTGAAAATTATTGTGGACTTAATAACTTTATTCCTCACCTACCAAAACATCCAAAATTATTTAAAACTTATATGTTGAACCTACCCAAGTGTTATGATATATCAATTTGAAAGCATTTCAAGTCCCTTAAAAATGAAAAAAACAATGAAAACATTGGTTATATTGTTATATAATTACTTTTGATTATTTTTCATGCAAAATTGTTCCACATTTTCCCGAAACATTGTCATGTAAACACATTATAGACTTGTAATATAATATAATTTTTGACACTCAAATGTGAAAAACCAAACATTAGTTACATTTACTATGGCTTTTGTTTGTGAGATTGCACCTTGTATTTCTCTTCTCATGGTTTTCATCTTGCAAGCCAAAAAACCATGACATATATTGAAAGTAATTAATATTTGGGATGTTGTTGTTACAACAATGTTATCTTGTGAATGTGTGAACGTGAGCACATGAGCATGATAGAATCTTTTTTTAAAATGTTTTGATGACATGGACAACATATTTTTGGAATATTCCTTGCCATGTAAGCTAAAATAAAAAATGACATGGAAGAATATTTTGCCACATGGACATGGATGAAATAAAAATGGATGCAAATTATGAATGAAATTCATCACAAAAAACCTTATTCGATGAAACTTTCCAAATGGACTTATTTTTGGTAAATGGTTATCCTTAAAACCATGGCTTGTTCACTCTCTAAAGTTTATTGAATAATATACTAATTTTTAATAATGGGTTGGATGTCATCTACACAACTATACTTGGAAAGGACATTCAAAATGTTCAAGTGATATTTTGTAATTGAATTACAAAATATACATATTTTCATTCTTTAGCAAGACACAAATGGCACAACACATGACAAAGATAAACATGATCTTACTTTGGTAGAAGAAGAATGTAATTAATACTATCTAGGGTAATCTGCAAACACAAAAATCAATTTCTAGTGGGCAACACATTTGTAAAAACGAGAACAATTCTAAATTCATTCTCTGTGTTTTGGAAAATACCAATGAATATTACACTTCATATAAGTATTTTGTATCTATTAGTTGCCTCCAAATGTACTCTATGAAAATCCTTTTATTGTATGTTATACAACTTGGCAACATCACTCCAATTATTTTTAAAATATCACCTTAGCACGACTCATTAGGCATTGCACTTCATTCCGATTCCATGTCAGGAATGAATGAATGTATTGTTTGGCCACAATACATCACATTTTGTAAGATGAAATAGATATGTTTGCAATGCACCCACTTCCCCCGACCACCCAAGGAACCTACCATCATTTGTATGGAGTCAACACAAGTGCAATTAGGGAAATTTCCAATTGTCACCTCATATTACTTTGTGCTAGGAGGTGGATTGGAGCTAATGATGTAAATCTATCCATACCCTAGTGGAGGAACTTCAGTAGGTGGCAAAACAACAACCTCCAAAATTCATCCAACCTCCCACCTATTTGTCTATTGTGTTGAAAGCTTAAACGTTGTTGTTCATTGCATAAGCTTATTATTGTAAGTTTTTGGCCAAGCTTCAAAATATGCAAGTCAACTACAAGGTGTTGTACTTCCATTTGCAAAAAGGGTCCAAGGAGCACATTTACGCACTTCACACAAAACAAATCATGCCTCCTCCAAATTTGTCACCTCAAATTGAATCAAGTTGATCCCTACTTGCATTGGCCACATTGATGGGACAAGTGGTCTATCAAGACAATACTTCTTTCTAGTTCCTCCAACACAATGAATCAAATCATCTACACAAAACCAGAACTTGTGACAGATTAGTGCAAACCTTTTCAAATCAAACCACAAATCATTGTAACATGGATTAAGTATGCCACAAACTATTCTTTTGGCAATGATTTTAACATCACAATGTTTCATCGAATTTCTTTAAATTGCAGAGTAATGAGTATTCGACAATGGTGGGCACCTTTTAATTTCCACGCACCATCCCCAGACACACGCTCTTAAACTTTCAATCCTTGAAAAGTCAAAACAAATGCCCCATCCCTAACAATCCCACTGGACTTCCCAACATCAACATGTGAACTAACGAAGCCACTAGACGTTGTGTTACTTTTAGTTGAAAAAAATTCACACCATCATGCTTGTGTGAATCGCCTTCTAACCTGGGGGTTATGTCAGCCTTCTGTTTTGTGGATCCAAGAACTTCTTGACCCTCCAAATGAAGTATCCTAGTGGTGAAGGAGGACTCGCTAGTGTATTTAGTGATGGCGTTGGCCATTTTCGATAGGTCACCAGATTAGCTTACTTGCCACAATCTCAATTCATCCTTAATAGGACCCTTTTCGCATCTTCCACCATTCAAGTATACATTGTAAGATGCACTTTATTTGAACGCCCTAACATAATCATCTAAAGTCACAATAAAAAAACATTTGACATTTTTCCCAGATTTTTGCAAATAAATATTATGGATTGTTTTAGATAGTTTACAAGTCGGCATATCAGCAAGCTCCTTTGGGTTGAACTTCTGTAAACATTTTCAAAGGAAGACAAATCATATATTAGAATCATGAAAACGATTAAACAACTTCACATAGAAAGTCAAAGTGTCTCACATGTAGCATGAAACCCCCCCATTGTCTCACACAAAAATGCTAGAAACCCAACCAATTATTGAGCTTGTGAATTGCACTTTTGGCTATAACCTTTGAAGAATACCACCAAAACCAAATCGCAACATATCAAACACTTGTTTTTTCCAAAGATTTTGCATTATTATATTCAAAACACAAGGACTTGTGTCATTATTATAACTCTGATGTAATCAATTGTTTTGTGTGTCTATCAAGCGACTAAGTCCAATGGAACGAGCAAGTTCATTCCTTGTTAACCATCTTCACGTACATAGGCATCTCCAAATCTATACATGATACAAACAACATTCCAACTGGCATGTGCATTATCCACCATGAACCTTTTGAAATTGGGGTTTGCAACACCAAACTTGAGCATCACCTAATTCAATTTTTTCCACATGACACACATAGCTTTTGTGGATTCAAATTACATGTTGCAAATTGTAATGTTGAACATTTTGTAGTACATCATGTGGTAACATGATAAGCCATGGTGGTCCATTCTTGAACACGTTTAACACGATCAAACATTAACCAACAATTTTGCAAATCACCACTAGGTTGCATGCGCCTCACCAAATCAACCCCATTTGCTGGCCCATAGAACAACATTTTAAACAAAAACACCTTTTGCCCAACCATTTGTTTAGGGAAACAACTATCTTGGATGTAATCATAAGGACTTTCAACTCAAGGATAAGTATGTTATCCACGGGGCCTTTAATACCAACATTGTGCTTAAAGGATGCAATGAGGTTCCAAATGTTGGGAAAACATAGGGGTTGGAACTTGTCCATCACCTTATCAAGTTATTTCCATAGGTCCTTCACCATTATCATTGAACAAATGATGTGCCAAAAAGGCTTTACTTGCATTTAAAGCGATTGTAAAGATTTTGGTATTAAGGGTATGAAAAATTTGACCTTCTACCAAAACCTTGATTTCTTCCAAATATTCCCTACACATACCTTCTACAACATGGTGCTCATGTGTGCCAAGGTGAATCACAACTCTTGAAAGGGATTGAAATTTGTGGATAACATAATATATATGATAGGGGAAGGTATTCACGCAAAAAGGACTTGCAACACAAAACATGCACACAACTATACTAACATGAAGTCTTGGTGCAAACTGGCCAACCAAGGGAATTTGGGCAAAATCACTAGTCCAACTTATTTCGTTTCAGGTCACTCTGTTGCCCAAGGAGGAAATGCTTGTAGGAATCGTTATCGCAACGCAAGTGCCCCAAGCACCTGATGCTTCTAAATCCCAAGCCAAAATTGTTATTGACGTTGGAGGTTTTCACCTTGCACCAAGCATGACCATCATACTTGCAATCCATGCCTTGCATTGGTCCAAAATGGCCAGTTGGAAAACGAATGGGCGGTAGTTCAAAGATGATGCCATTGTTGAATGTGATGGGTAGAGAAGAAACATATTGGACTTAAATCTTGTTGTAGTCTAATTTGTTTGATGAATGTGGTGCAACAAACATTGCTTTCAAACAATCTGTTACGATTTTGTAGTTCCGACCCTAATTTGATTCAGATTTGAAAGCACATCCTCCACAAGGTACACATCCAAAACCAAGGTCAGAGACGAACCAAAAACATTCATGTTAGAACTCATAGGTAGGAAGACATCTTCATTAATAGAATCACTAAGATCAATAAAGGTCGATGAAAGGAAGTGCAAAGATGAAATTAGAGTATCCTCCTTGTTCAGTGCTTCTTGTTTCACAATGAAAGCCTCGAGAGCCACATTTGCCACAGATGTAGCTGTCCATGGGGTGAGGATTGTGCCTTGAGAACATTGTATCAAGTTGTTGCCAACAATCCTATACCTCCCTACCTTGACATCCCAATGGACCCCATTAGGATTTGAAATAGACTCCTAGTATAATGAATTTTTGACAACATTAATCTCATCATAAACATCATCTTTGGAGACATGAATAGAACCACCTTGAAAACCAAACATATACGACAAACATTTTTTGGTGACTTTTACATTCCCAAATCATCAATTAAGACTATAAAATCAACCTTGCCTTTAACATAAAATGTTTCCATTTCTAATCATAGACTACAAATTGTTAGAAAGAAAAGTAGAAGAGTATAGAACTAAGAAAATGGCAATGGAGTTTTCTAAACTACACAATCACAATTTAATTCACCACCATGAACACTAAATATGTTGAAAAATGTTGTGGGAAGAAACAAGCATTAAGGAAAAATGTGAAAAAGTAAATTCTAATGATGACTAATCGAAACTGTTATAAGTGGGAATTTTTAAAATCTTTCATACAATCATCCGTAGACCATTCTAAAAATAATTACCTCATTTTCAAGCCTAACTATGATGTTTCTTTCTTAATAACTACTTTCCTTTCTTCATAACTTTTTTAACAACTATTTATTTCCTTTCGTAATAACTACCTCCATTTTATTGTTAGCTCATCTTTTTCCCTCTCCATCGACATGTGTCTTTTCATTTACATGATATGAAGTTATTGGTAGTGTGTAGCAATGTGGGGCTCAAAAAAATATAAGGAAATTTTGTCACAACGTAGAGTTTATTAGTGATGTGACCCTTGTATTGTGAACAATTTCAACAAAATGAAAATTGAAAAAAAATAAAAATCAATGATCAACGAATAAGACCAACAGATAGGTTGGAACAAAACAACTCATAAATGCACATTAACTAACTATGTTAAATGAAAAAGGTAGGACAATGCACAAGACCCAATAAAATGTTAATTTGAGTGTTGTGAATTAGAACCTTTTAAATTATAGTGTTATGTAAATGGCAAGTCCCTATTGTCACTGTGTGAACACCAAGGGCAAAGCTCGATCACATCTACACAATAATTCCCTGACAACAAGGACTTACACTGCGTAAAACCGAGGTAATCAATACCTTATGAACTAATTCCCTCACTTTCAGAGATTTGATTGGGTTACATCTTCCATCCTTCGGATTTTAAAACCTTATGGTATTTGCCCTAGGGAATGTTTTGAAATTTTGATTACAAAAAAAATTCGACCCTCCAAATACATTAGTGACTCTCTCAAAAGTTGTTAGGTAATTGTGTAGTAGTAAGATGAACCATGATAGAATTTCTAGAAGAAATGTTCATACGTATAAATATGGAAATATCTAGGTATAATGAATTTTGGGACAATTGAATGAGCAAAAATAGTTATTGTCATTATGAGTACATTCTAAGAATGTTATAACAATCTTTTTTTAACACACTTAGCCCACTCCAATCCATCAAATAAAATAAAGTATGTTCGGTGGTAGCAAGAACCTCCAAAAATAGAACTAACAATGAATGTACTTTCTAACCCCATTGTTTTGTAAAAGATTTTATGAAACAAAGAGGGGTACGTTGAAGGCACATTCAGGACAATAATGGTAAGGACAAAATATGGATATAGTCTCAATGGAATTCATCTAAAGAGGAACAATTATTTCAGAAATCCAATAGGAACTATTAATTGAGGGAGTCGAATAGTTCGTTACATGAAACAAACTGTAGAAGAGGACGCTTAAATCAAGAACATCTTTAAAAATGAAATAGTCAAAAAAATGATTTATGATGTAAATTTTTTGCAAGGCATTTGAAAAGATAAAAGCAACAAACCTTGGCATGATGTAAAATGATTTTGCCAGGAAAGAAGGGTAAGCACAAGAAGGATTAAATTCAATTTTTTATGCTAAATGTGAAAATATCATTTGTTTATAATATGTATCCATCATACAATTGCACTCCAATTTTTTGACCCATGGTTCTATATAAAAAAATTTACTAAATATTACCTTTAGTTGCAACAATATTTATAATGAGAGCAAAAGTGAAATAATAACATATGGATAGAAGATGCTACCAGAGACATATTATTATAATGATAGATATGAGTAAAAAACAATAACAACTGACTATGACCAATTAAAACTTCACAAATACGTAAGAATATGTTCATAAATTTTTGGGGGTTATTGTTAACATAAAACAATTAAGATGAAGGTATATATACAAATTCATTAAATATTTTCAGAAAAACGTTTTTTAGGTTAGTAATTAAAAACACTTGATCATCTTAACAATGTAATCTGACAAGCTATGATTCTTCACAATTATTATCTTGATGAATTAGATGGAAGTGTAGTTGATTGATTTTTGGAATTTTGTCTTTATGGTCCAAAGCATCTACTACCAATTGTTTGTAATGTAATTAAATGGCAACCGAATAATATTGAATTGTCAAAATTGCAATAGGGACATAATTTGCATAAGTAAAGTTGATAGCAAATTGTCAGTAACTATTACATAATCCATTTAATGATTGGTATTAGACCCAATAGACACATCGAACGACATACAAAAAACCAATTTGAATTGATAATTCTTAGGCATACATTAGTTGAATGGTCATGGGTACAATAGGGACGTAGGAAAAACTAAGAAATGATGGCATCCTTTAGAGAAGAAAGAATAACAGGCACAAATTAGACACAAATGAAACATTTTTCAAATGCAAAGGTCTAGCAAGCTTTCAACCATAGTTCAACACAAGAGTAGAAGAAGGCACGGTAATAAGTGGATTCATATCAAAGCAAGACAACAAAAACTAACAATTGCATCGAAAAAAACAAGGAGATGTGCCTTGCGAGTTCCTAAACAAGAGGTGTTATGTCTTTTCTTAAAGTGGAACAAATATGTGTTGTGATGTATTTTAGCAACTCTCATATCTTCTACATTTTTTATGCAACTATGAAGGAGATAGAAATATAATGAAAAATAAAGGAGCTTGATTTCTTTCCATGGAGGGAAGAATCATTAGAGGTAAGATTTTATGTATTATAGGCCCAAATGCATTGGAATGTGAATGAAAATACATTAGGGATGTTATTTCATGAACTTGTGAGCATGAGTGTGAGCAAGGGAACATGACTGAATCTTTTTAGAATATTTTTCCCATGTTGATGAAATATTTGGTGATGTGGAAGAATATTTTGCCACCTGTCATGAATGAATGAAATTTATGGATGAAAATGTGGATGAAAATGACAATGACAATGGATGAACTTTTTCATGAACATTTGTAATAAGATACATTCCAAAAAAAATACAATAAATTTATGTTGGTTTATTGTGAACAATTCAACACATGAAATGCTTAAGTTACACTTGAACTAGTATTTCAAATTCCATGACTATTAAATATATTCCAACTTTACAACATCCAAACTATATAAAATTTGAAATTAAATCAAATTTAGTGGCACATAAATTTGTTGACCCATCAAGAGGTATGTGTCAATTCAAACATTACTTGTCCACCACAAAGAGGTATGCAAAGATTAGGAACTAAGACAATATCAGGCACCCTAAAACACCTTACCATTTTGAATTCTTTTTTATTTTCATTCGCTTTCACATCCCCTTGGCAACTTGCACAATGAAATTGCATTCTTTTTCATTTTACTACTAATTTGCATGCAAAATACTTCAATTTGTATTATTTGCACAAATACTTCCTAGTTGTATCCTTTGTTCCTAAACTGCCTACTTGCAATCATAAAACCTCTCTACTCTAATGGAAAAAGGAAATTTGTCACCAATTGTCACATTAAACACGTTGGAATCTATGATTGAATACATGTTAATCTCAAGCATATTAGGAAGAATTTGCAAGATGACAAAACAACCATTGGAATATCCAAGAGATAATACCAAGGTAGACCCCCTCATGCATTTGCTCAAAATTAGGACATGGAGCACAAAATGGAAGAGTAATTGACAAAACAATGGAATGGGCGGCATGGATTTGGGCAAATGTGAAGATGGACAAAGAAAGTTTTTACATAATGACACAAAGTTTGAACATCTCAAAGGATGATATGGAGGATTACAATTTGTCAATGTTTACACATGTAATGGACTTCTTTAGAGAACATGTGAGTTTTAAAAAGCTGATTCTAGAGCATTTTTTCATAAGCTTATTGAACGATTTGTCAACAGAGGATTTGCTAACATTTGGGAACTTGTTGTTCGCATAATTCATGAATCCTTGACAACAACTTTATGCAACTCCAAGTAGGCAAGCCTAGGTTCCACAAGAATTGAGGAACAAAGTTTTAAAACAACTGGTTTATTGTCAAATGATAGGGCCGGCCCCAAAACAATGAGACATGTACGATAGTAGAAAAAAACAACAAATCACAAATTGAATGAGAAACCAAAATCCTATTTTTTACATTGAATCATAACACAATAAACGTGTGAAGACAAATATGTTTTCAAAGTATGAGACCACAGAAGGAAATATTTATTTATGAAAATTTTAAAAAAATTATGGCTGAACTTGAGCAATTTTAAACAAATCCATAGTGATTGTTGAGAAAAACAATCCAAAAAAACTTTAGATCAAAACATTAAATGTTAAAGTAAAATCATATACATGATGTTCTAGCTATTGAAACAAATGTAATTATTCTACCATTTAGAATTGTTTTGGCATATGCAATTGTTCTGAACCCACTAGTAAAAATCAAACGATCCAATGACAACCAATGTTTATGATGCTAGAGGGTAAACTCCTTGGGTGGTACCACTAGGAACATCACACCCCAAATTTATGTGACCCATCCAACTTTAGGACAACATAGGACTCACATAGATAAAAAATTTCATTCCAAATTATGTATCAAAAGGTTACCCAAGTCATGTAAAATTCAAAACTCTAATTATATTTACAAAAAAAAAAATATTTTGATGTGGAAAATGAATGCATATGCAAAAAGTTTGTGGAATGTCACACGAGGGATTTTTTTATTAAAAACACAAAAGGAATCTATTTTTTGGGAATTTTTCTTGGATTTTATTTTTCAAGGATACTTCAAATGCGAACCTATTTGATGTCTTTTATAGATAATTGATTAGTTCAAATTTGATTTAGTCATGAATTTTTGAAGTCAAGATCGTGAAGCCTCAAAAGGCCATTAATGTCAAAAACACAAATGATAACACCTTTTGTTATTTTAATGACTAGTTTGGATCATTCCCTTGTGCATGTATTGAATAAACAAGAAAAAATATCTAATGTGTAAGTGTAAGGACACTTAAAAGGAAAAATTCAAAAATTGGGTCAGGAATGGTTTATGAATCAAAATGTTAATGCATATTGTTGGTTTTTGGGTGTCCATTATTTTTCATGAGTGTGTGCATAGGTGGGGAACACATAGCCCACCTAGTCCAATCAAATAAATCAATGTATAAATAGATGAAATTTTATCTTAAATTGGGTCCAACTTTCTTGTGATTTTGGCGAGGTGGTTCCTAATGGTACCACCCAAGGAAAAGTTTGCCATAGATTTAAATGCAGAATTTGACTAAATAACTACAAATATCTCTTAAAGCAAACATGTTTCCAAACATTTCCTGTGTTGTGCATTTAGTTTTATTTTATTTTGAGGTTGAAGGGATCTTTATTCATACCTCCTCCTGTCACCTTGAATACCTACTAAATCATTTTCAACTTCTAATTGAGTCATTAATGTTTATGTATTTTCATATCTATTGTGTAAAATTGGGTTGTGCAACATGTGTCAACATACTACAACATTTGGCAAAAAAAGGATATATGCAAATTTCTTTTCAACATCAATTTTTTTTAAAAAAAATCCAAGATCCCAAATAAGTTCACTACACTTATACCACAAAACAATTGTCAATTGAACAAAGTTTCAAGAATAATATGTCGCACTTCAACTTGCTTGTGGGGCACCATCAACTAAGGCAAGAAGGGATACCCATTATTGCTAAAGATGTATGGCTAAATTCCTTCTTCTCCATGAACAACAACACACAAGTTTCCATCAATGGCTTGATAATACAAAGAGGAAAACCACATTCACTACTATAATTCATGGTTTTTTTTATTGGGTTTTTTAATAAAAAAACACCCAAAAGTGACAGGGGTAAAAAAAACCACCCTGTTAATTTGGACAAGTCATTTTGGCCATGTCTTGCATGACTAGGCAGTCAAATTGGACCTTGTCATTTTGACTAGTAGAGTGATTGACAAAATGATTGACTATTTGATTAGTAGATAGTGGACCATTTGATTGGATCAATTTTATACTTAAATTAAAATCATTTTTTGGATTATTATTATTTTAATTAATAGGTAGGTAGGTAGGTAAAGAAGTAGGTAGGTTGAAAAAAAACACTTAGGTAGGTAGGTGTTAGTTTAACTTAGCCTACCTAACCTAACCTAATTTAACTTCACCGAATTATTTTAGTCTAACCTACCTATCATAGTCTTTTAAGCATGCACATTGTAAGTATAAGGAATTGAACCCCAAACCTTCACAATGATAAACCAAATGTTTACCAATGGACTATATCACCAAAGGTGTTCAACTTTTAACAAGCTTTTTATTTCACATCATTAAACATAATGGCTAAACCTAGATGACAATTAGTGACTAAACTTAGTGATTTAAAATAATGGTTAAACCTAGTGGCTAAATTCAACAATTTAAACTAATGGCTAAACCTAGTGGTTAAACCCAACAACTTAAATTAATGACTAAACCTAGTGGTCCTTAAGCTTCATTTAAGCAAATGTTAGTTTATTTAGACACAGGTGGAATACCTAGGTCATATGATTTATCCAAGTGGATTGGGGGCATAAAAGGCTAAGGTTGAAGCCATTTCATAGGTACCCTAACTAATAGATGTGAACCAATTACAAGCTTCTTAAGCTTGCGTAATTATGACTAAAAATTTGTTAATTTGAGGACATTTTTTTTAGTTGCATACTGATTAAAATACCTTAGGGTTGGGAGTCGTGTTTATCCAGTTAAATGATGATGGTTGGAAATTTGTGGTGGCATATGTTAGCTAGTCCAACAACAAAACATAGGCCAATTATAGTTCATATGAAGGGGAGTGCTTCGTTGTTGTTTGGGCAATTTTTTTCTTTCAAATGTTAAGTATATGGTAGCCCATTTACTTTGGGTACTGATCACCAGCCCCTAAAGTTTTTGATGGAATCAAATCAACTCATAGGAAAGTTGGCCAAATGGGCATTTATCTTTCGGGAGTACGATTTCGATATTGTTAGTAGGGCTGGTAAGGTTAATCGAGATGTTAGTCAATAGGTTGAGTAGGAACCCAAGTTCCAATGAAGAGGATACCATAAGGGCTAGGTGGCATTGAGAGGTGGATTTGGAGGCAACACTAGGATGACATGCCTCTTCATATTTATGTATTTTGTTGGGATGTTTTGGGGATGTTCCCCAAGGCAACACAGGTAATGGGAATTCCCATAGTGATGAGCTAGAGGGCAATGGAGCCTTATACATTCATTTAAATTTATTTGTTATGGCATATTTATAGGTAGGTGAAGTTTCGATGGGAGTAATACCCAAGGAGCGGGATTAGATTGTCCATA
>Ga0209611_10002223_pt1 | contig 34021 bp, 16 predicted proteins | sample S1TSphgellanicum_3_FD_187693 | JGI IMG/M metagenome (GOLD analysis project Ga0209611, IMG submission 187693) | Host-associated microbial communities from peat moss isolated from Minnesota, USA - S1T2_Fc - Sphagnum magellanicum MG (SPAdes) (version 2) | ecosystem: Host-associated > Plants > Peat...
AAGAAGCAAAAATCAACAATTTTTTTTGGAAATGAATTTTCAGAGAAAATAAGTTTTTGTTATATTTCAAGTTTATACCAAGGTTTTTTTTTTTTTTTTTTTTTTTCCTTTGGATTTGTGATATAGTCACATTGGCAACCATCCACAAGAAGGATTAATTTCAGTGACGAGTAATCAGAAATGGTATATGGGGATTTTTTGGAATTCTTCGTATGGTCGCCCATGGACCATTCCAAAGACAATTTCACAAATAACTATCTCATTTTCATGCTTAATTTTTTTAATAATGATTTTTTATTAATTTGTTTAATAACTATCTACCACCTTTCCTAATAACTATCTCCATTTTATATCTATATCAATCACTCTTTCTCCTTATCCACCAACATAGCTATGAGAAAACAAATTAACATGCATCTTTTCATGTCCATGAAATGTATATTAATTAAAATTAATTTTAACATTGAAATAAATAATAATGAATTACTGAAAACCATAAGAAAAAAAAAAGTTGATTGTCATTGGTAGTGTGTAACTATGCAACACTCAAATTGTATAATACATCATTGAAAAGTCGTTTTCAAGAATTTTAACTTTGCTTTTGAATGATGAAAACCTATTAATCATCAATAAAACAAAGCACCCAAGAAAAGGAGAGAAAATGGCACAAGATGGAAGGACCCATGTCCTAGCAAACAAAGAATCTTCCAATGAAGGCAAATCACTATGAAATAGGAATAAATCAAATATTTAAACTTTTCAAACACAATAACATATCAAATAATGAGAGAAAAAAAGAACCTCAAAAAACATCTGGGCATAAAAACCTTCATCTATAGTAAACAACACATTTTTAAATAGAGATCACCCACGTTCTTTGCAATGCCATTAATAGTCTCGATTTATCTATAAAATGAACACAAAATCAAAATAGAGGACTTCCAATGCCTTTAGTTATCCACACCATGTTAAGACATCAATGAAAAAAAATCATCAATCTACTCACGCAAACATCCAAAGATCTCTATAGTTAAAAGGAGAAGCATGTCCAGTATATATTGATCATAATAAAAATTATTTTAAACTTGAATCACATTTGTCACAATAACCACATGAGATAAAACTACCTATGAAACCAAATGTGTGCAAGTTGGGTAGCAATGATGACATCAAACAACGACCATCATCCATTAAAACTACACGTCACCCCACTCATGTGAAGACAAAGGATAAGTGATGAAAAAATATGGATGTACCCACATAAAACATGAAATTTTGCATCCTTTACAATAGACACAAAAATATTTCATATAACATCATGGGAAGTCGTTATTTTCTTCACATAACATCACGAAAAGCCATTATTTCTCACAATGGGCACAATAAAAAAAATGGATCCTTATAAGATTCAAAGATTGGTTAGAAATTGAATGCTCAAAAAAAGCATTAGTAAAAAAAAAAAGTAAAAAATACATGAATAAAAATATAAAGTGCAATATATTGATTGTTGGGTAAAAATTATAAGTTGATTATTTTTAAAATAGGGTACATTTTACTCAAATAATCAATTTAATTATAATATATGATATGTAATAATTTAAAATAATGAATTATAACTAATATAAAATGTTTTTAATATGTATTAGAAAATTAAATAATAAATAGACTGACTAAAAATAGGTTGGACAACTATTTAATACCCTCTACAAATAATTGTTTGACACAAGTAGATATACAACGGGGGAAAAGGTGAGAACCTTTCTCTATACATGGGATCCACCTTCCAAAACAATAGTTGTGACAATATTTCAAAGAAACCATGGGTTGTAGTGTGTTCATTCCTACACGAACACCAAAACAAGTGGATACCCAAATCATCAATGATATGTTCACACTAACAATGTGAAAAATGTGCAACTATAGGATGTGGCAAGCAAAGGTGGGCATGGAGCACTAAAGGGAAATGAGTCGAGGAAAAACAAAATCTAGGTGTGGTAGGACAAGGTCATAACCAAGCACCCACAATTGGAGATGCACAAGATTGGAAACATGTTTACATGATGTCCAAAGGAACATTTATTAGAAGTGTGGCAAACTCGTATTCATGCAAGTGGTTTGTCAAAAAGTTCATAAATAAGGATATGACATATTTTAAGTCTTTCAAAGGGGGGCAGGGGACTTGAGAATAATAAAAACCCGGGGCAATATAATTTGAATATTTTGAAATGCCAGTTGAAAAGAAAAAATGTTGATTTCAACATGTGCCACCTCATAAAAAAGAAAGAATAAGTTGATCGCTATAAACAAATGACAAGTGTATAAATAATTAAAGCCCAACACCCCAAGAAAGCAAGGGTAAAACGTCAAACCATTGAAGGAAAACCAAACCCCTTGAAAAAACGAGTAAAATGACTTGACAATAAGCCAAATGACACATTATAATGTTGAAAGATCTATGTTGTAAAATACTTGGAGACAAAAATATGATATGTAATAAATATCTTGGGCATTGGGCATAACAAAACAAAAGCATTGTGTAAAGCCTACTTGTGAATCTGTAATCATAGGGAAGCTAATTATAGTGTTGAGATCTTTTTGAAGTACTTTTGTGTCATAGGATTCCACAAATGACATAAAACCCACTAGTGCACTTAAAACATGAAAACATTTGTCTGTAAAAAAACATGGAGGAAATAATATGAATGGGTATAATCTTTGTGGAAACCAAATTACACATTATGCTTGTAGAATGGAAAATCCTAATGTTGTAAACTTTGCCTATGATCATAAAAGGCAAATACTACATCTAAAATAAAATCAACAATATGCATAACATTAGCGAATGAAGGAAAAACACAAGTAGGTGGGTTGTTGTGGTAGGATAATGAATGTGAAGATTTGTGAAGGTGAACAAGTTTTCACCCAAAAGATTCATGTGTCGTTTACCAAATTTGAACAAAATGATTATGAGATCCACATGTCAAGAAACCACAAATATAGTGGGGATGGGCACGCATAAAATCGTTGAACAAATGGGAAAAATTAATCCAAGCCACTAATAGAAAAATGAAATTTGTAAAAAATGGTTATTTATGATATGGAATTGAAGGTATTACAAACATCCACCTATAATACCACCCAATTTAGATGCAAATCCAACATAACATGAACCCCATGGACCACCATTTCACATTTGCCCCACATTACCACATCAATCTGATGTGGATTTAAATGTTTTGCAAATGTATGCCTGAATTAAATGGCAAAACATGAGGGTGACTAGCTAATAGGTCACATTTCCAATCACAATGGGTTGACATCATCAATCTAATTTTTCAAAATTAATAATTGTGTTGTTGCAAGTAATTTGCGATGAAGGTGGGTGAACATGACCATGAGCAATGTGCCCACATATCTAAAAAATAAATCAAAACTACTCATAGAGTCAACCAAAACAAAACAATCAAAGGTCCATTCATAATTGGGGTACTAAAAATGAGTGTTTAAATTTTTAAGGATTGCAAAAGACAATTTTGGATTTTTATTTATCTTACATTTTTATCATTGCAGTGGATTATTGTATGCCAATAGATAAAATGATGTTTTGTTGAACTAATAAAGATATTTAAAAATAATTTGGAGACTATGTAAATGCCATTTTGAGTCTTGTAAACTAACTAGATCAAGTGTTTAAATTACATTTTTTTAATGAATCAAAAAGATGCATAAAGTCATGCAATTGATTTTGAATTTTTTGTACAACAAAAGATGCCCTTATGAAAATACATGTTCATTGGATGAACTTGATGAAAAGCCAAATCATACAAAATGCCAAAGTCTTGAAATTTTGAAGGAAAAGACTACATGCAAAATATTGATTTTGCAAGCCATTTGACAAAAAAAATTATGTTCAATGGGTTCAAAATGTTTAGCTTTAGGTGTAGGTCACATGTGCAAGAAATAATCTTGCAAAAAACATGTTTGGTTGTTCGTTGAAACTCATTTTGAAAATTTTTGGGACTTTTTGCATTTTTAGTTATAAATTAAAATATTCATACACAATTATGTATTAATGTCAAAACTCACCATAGTCACATGAATTATTTTAAATTGGACTAATTTATTTTTCCCACTTAAAATTTATTTCAATTAGATGTTATTTGCAAAAATTAGCCCCACAATAATCATGGAAACTTTTTTCCTTTTTTTGGTACCCCAATCGTGAATGGACCCTCTTATAAAAGTTCATACACCATACTCAAAGGATTGTTAAATGAAAAATGTGGTGAATGTGCCAAAGCAGGAAAAAGAACCTCTTGATTTAAAATAACTTTTGTCTTTATATGGAAATCATTCACAAAAAATAGGAGATCAACATCTGCTAATGCGTGAAAAAGGCAAAAAGTTGTCATGATTTCATCAAATGGGACCATTAGAATACTTGGAGCCAGTGCATGCATTGCTCCTAAATTTTTTCTTACATGTGCAAATGCATGTACATGATGTAATCACGTTAATGGAGGTGGAGAAGGATTTGAAACCATTCTGAAAGATCTCTAGGAAATTAAAACATGGGCCCTAATCATGTGCTTTTGTGTAATGTGTCCTAATCGATTATTACGTCTTGATGGAGGTGGGCGTGAGTCTTTTGATGCCCTTTCTTATCACCTCATGAATGAAAATATGAAACACCAAAAAGGGAAGAATAAAAACACATGGCAAACTACAATCTCAAATGGGTTGATGGCCATACAAACTAAAGGAATATACAAGGCATGCTGAACATTGACACAAATAACATATGAAATTTGATGGTATGACTAGGGGTGTAGTAAACCTAGATGAAAGGCATCAATGATATTACAAATGTGATGCATGCCCAAGTGGGAAAATCGAAAAAACTCAATAATGCCCAAGGCAATATAACCTTTAATACAGAAAAAATTGTCTATGAATGAAACATGTTAATTAATGATAAGATAATTTTACCCTTGTTATGTAAAGATAACCACATGCAAGAAACAAAACATGAAAATGTGAAGGTGAGGGCTCACTATGGATAGTAATGGGTGAGGAGTGTGATGTGTTTGATGCAACAAATGAGAGGTACAATGTGCTAATGTACTATGTGAAAATGAAAAAATTGTCTAATGCAAAATATAAAAGATGGGAATGATGAAATGATAAGGTAAAATTGGATTATAGTGGTCCATAAGGGCCATCTTGACATTGGACTTTGATTGTGATGCTTGTCGCCATTTTGAGGTTGGTGAAAATGCAAAGTCTACCATTTTTAATGATGTTCAAATCACTCCACCTAATTGACACCCTAAATCCTTGTTTCATTTGGCCCCAACTTTAAACCCTAGGTTTTAAGCTCAATTGAAAAAACTAGTATTAAAAGATTCTACAAACCAACCTTGTGTGATAACTCTAAAACTAGCTACTACACTTTGTATGAAATTGATCTTGACTATACCCACATGCATTTAATAATATCACAACCACCGTAAGAAAAGAAGGAACAAGGAAAGAAGACCCAAGTTCAATCCAAAAAACCAAAACCCAAATATTCCCTCCAAAAAAAATTCTGAAAGACAACATCACAAAAACACACAAGTACTAATGGTACGTATGTGCAAAGGAACATAACCCCTAAACCCTAAACCATTGAACTTGTAAAACTTTCATGTGCGTGCAATTTGCCTTCACAGCCCTTTCAGCAAGCTAGTGGCGAGATGGTGGCAGCTGCTGCAAAATCCTTAGTACACACTATAGGAATGTGCCTTCCACAAAACTGCTGCAAAAGCAGAGAGAAGATTTTGCTGAGACATCTAAGTGGTTGATGTTGTACTAAAAGCTTGTAGGGTTCTGTTTTTGTCTCTTTTTTGAGTTCTACACTCGCAACAACCCCCGGAAGGAGACCCTTCCTATACCTTTGATCGCATCTTCTAGGTCTCACCCACCTACCTCAATCCCTTGAATCCAAGAAGAGCATAACTACATTGCTGCAACCCTCTACTAGCTAGCTAGCTAGCTATTACTGTTGCCAAAGCTGCCACACTACCCACGCTCCTATTCAAAGCTACCAACAGCAAAACCAAGAACGCATTTCTGCAGTGAAGAAGGGATGGGATCCAAACGAAAGACCAAGTCTGAGCTCCAAAAATTGTCTATTACACGCGCATTTTCCCTTGCTAGCTCGATCGCTGCTCTGTGGTTGTGTGCACGAAGCAGTAGTGGCGACGCAATTCAAAAAGATCCTAACTTTCATCATGTGTCAACCTTTTATTTTTATTGGCGAAATTTCGCCAAAAAGAGAAATTTACAATTTGAAAAGGGTCTAGTTAACGTAACACACCTCGATGATAGAAAAACACACCTTCTAACCCAAATAGGCATTTCCCATGCATTTCCCATGCAACAGTAATGGAGATGCAGTAATGGAGACGCCGTAGCAAAAATATGACGGCTAATAAAGCAAACTTAAATCTCAACAGCAAGTAGTGTTCACACTGGTATGGCGACCTGTTTTCGTGTTACATCAGCACTTCTACAGTTTTGCATGTCGGGCCTTCTTTCTCTCCAATTACACCTTTAAGATCGCCCCAAATGTCATCACATACACAATAGGCACAGGCACAGCAGGCACATGCATAGGCAGAGCTGATACAACAGCAACAGCAGGATGACGACTTGTTTGTTCCCGGTATAGGCAAGCTTGACAACCTACTTGAGTGGATTGAACCCCCTTCAGAGGCTCCAATATGGCCTTCTCTTGCAACAGCTATGGCAGATCTGAACGCTTTCACAGGTCCTAATGGATGGGCACTTACTTCATTTCGCATAAAGAAGAAGAAAGATGAGGTTGTCAGGGTGTTTCTGCACTGTGACCGAGGTGGTACATACAGATCTCGTGTCAATGAAGATTTTCGCCGCCATGGGACCACCAGTCGCCAAGTTGGATGCCCATTTGACGCAGTCCTTCGCCACTTCGTTGCTTTTGGTGGTTGGAAGCTGTGTATCCGCAACGCTGATCATAATCATGGTCTAGCACCCCCGATCACGCATCCTTCGCTGCAGATAGCAGCTATGAAAGAGCACAATGACGAGATCAGAGTAGAAGTTCGTAAGGGGTTGCAGAGTACGAAGATCATGAGGAGGCTAAAGGAACAGGACCCAGACATACCCATCCTTACCCACGATATCCTCAACGATCGCTAACATCAACGGATCGAGTTTCTAGTAGGTCGTACGTCGATCCAAGCGCTGCTATATACCCTTCAGGATGATGGGGATGCCTACAGAATAGCAACTTGGAGGTTCAACATTAGGCTATGGGGATTCATGGATGTGGGAATCCATGGTACTGCCTATTTAGGCAGATCGGGTTAAGAGGTGTGTTTTTCTATCATCGAGGTGTGTTGTGTTAGCCAGACCCTTTAAAAATTTGAAAACGACATGATTTTAGAGGTTTTCAATCACCAAAAGTGAGGGGAAAAAATTAGTAAAAAGTCACCAGATTTCTATATTTTGTATTCAGTGTGTAGAAAAAATATAAAAGGATGATTAAGATTTTGTACTTCATATGTGGTTTATAGCCAGATTTGGCCGAATCTTCATAGGGATGATTGCCACTTTTTCTATGGATGATCTTTCATCAATTGACAAAATTTTGCCAAATTTCAACCTGAAAAATATTATCTCAACCTATTTAAAGGATTTTTCAATAAAAAAAGCCCAAATTCGCGAGATTTCAAAGGAAAATAAATCCAACTTGCCATATTTTTATTGATAAGTTCTAGTAGGTAGCCAAGAACATAAAAGGTTTTTTTTTTTTTTTTTTACTTTCATATCTAGTTTGTAGCCAAATTTGGCTAAATTTTCCTCTCAATGATTGCCACTTTGATTACATCACAAAATCCTTAAAAAGAAACCCTGAGATTCGCCACTTTGGCTACAAACAAAAATTCCTAAAAACACACTTCTCGTGTGTTGTGGTGGGTTCATCCACAACTTAGTCAAATTGGGTTTCCAATGGATGGGTACTGGGTCACATGAACCACATCCTCTCCTATGGTGCCGGAAGTTGAAAAATAATGCCTCAAGAGGTTCCGGATTAAGCTACTTCTCTCACAAGCATGTGGGGTCTACCCATGTGACTAATTCTTCAGTTAAAAATGGCATGTATTACATGTACTACTAGTCCATATTATATCATATATACTATTCTGTCCTGTTGAATGCATATTGTAATTTATTTATTAATTTATTTTGTGGTGGCAAATTTTTGCATCATCATGACCACACACTAAAGAAAAATAAATAAATAATGTCATAAATGCTTGGTTTTTCTACCAAAAATTTGTCCCAAAAAAATGAGGGACATTTTAGTTTTGAAGGAAATGTTATCACTTTTCAATTGTCCCCAATAGTTCATCATTTTTGTTCATGTTTGGAGAAAACCTTGAACAATTTTTTTAAAAATTGTATTCATCAATAAATGTTAAATCAACCTTGGGATGCCTGTCATCTGCTACTACTTCAAAATATTGAAAAAAATAAAAATAAAAATAAACTCTAACATAATTTTACACAATTAAAAAAAATTATAATGATTTTTTTAATGACAAAGCCAGAAGTCCATAACTCCAACATCATAGGTTTGAAATCACTTTAGCACATTGCAAGCTTTCATTTCCAACATGGTATAAGAATGGAACCCTAATTTCTTTAATTTTTTGGGGGGAAATTTTATTGATGAAAATACTCCTAATTCAATGACTCTTGCACTGCAAGTCTAAACATTATGAAATCACCTATGTGCACCCTTACTCATCAAATGAACCCTTTTCAATGGAACCAAAAACATAGTTAGGGTCTCATGGTTTGGAAAACCTCAACATAAGATAACCAAAAAATAAAATAAAATAAATAATCGAATATATGGTTGAAAATATGGTAGGGTATGGTTGGAACATGTAATACAAAGCAATTAGATTGGACAAGTGTACTTGCACACGCTTCTTTAAGCCACTTTCAACTTTTTTTGTCAATAAGACAACACATGCAAAGGAAGGAAGTTATGGGGGTTAGCAATAAATATCACCTCCTCACTTTAGCAATCGTAATATTCGGATGTTTGAACAAGTGAGTGGATGTCTTTTTACATGATTGTGTCAAACACAACCAGAGATATGAAAAGTTTAAATAGTCATCCACTACATATCTTGGTCACTTTTCTTTGCCAATGAGTTTTCATCTCATTCCCAAATTACAACCATCTTCTATAAAGTTGAATGGTGGGAGTGAGTCTAGCCATCTCTCTACTTGCTTCCTTCCTTTTCAAGCCCGTCCCCATTCCCGCTACTCACTTGTTAGTTACAAGTAGTCAGTGGTTGAGTTAGGATCTCTCCATTTTCAGTCCCTAGCCTTTCCACATCTTAGGTATATATGAATTAAACTTGGACTTTAAGCCTCCTTTTTTCTTAAATTTCCACTTCCTCTCTCACTTGGTGCTTTTATTATCAATAAACTTAGGCAAGGTTACATCAAATCTAAAATTTATATGACAAGTATCATGAATTGTGTAATTAGTCTTCGAGTCTCATGGAACCAATGATTTTTGGTGGAAAATTTTTATCATTTTGTGATTTTTTTTGAAAAAAAATACTCAATCACAAATTCTTATTTATGGAATTTTTTTATAGGTTAGGTTAAATGGTTGGGTTGCTTTCTTGTCTGATAAAGATCAGAGAAAAAAAATGTTTGTGCTTTCGCATAATCAATTTGATTTTAAAATACATGTAAAAATGTTTCATCGTACTTTTTGCATTCAATTTTAATTATTTCTGCATCAATTAATTAACCTGAATAACAAATATGAATCCCTTTCACATATTGACATTTTTCAATTTATTTTCACCAAAAAAATAAATAATAATAAATTTGCCATGACAACCCACAACATGAAAGGTTGCTCAAGATTTTCTAATTTTGATATTTTGAATATTGCCAAATTTGGCTAAATATTCTTATGGATGATTATTAGTAGGGGTTTCTTTTCTTCTTTTTTTTCATATTTGTGATATAGTTGAACAAGCAATCATCCATTATACATTCTAGCCAAATTTGGCAAAAAATAAATGAAAAACAAAATCCTTCAGTTTTTTGGCTACATGCTAGAATGCAATAGAAAAATGCAATAGAGAAATTGGACAATTAAAAAAAAAGAAACTATACAAATGTGACAACAGGTTTTCAGTAATTTGAAATTTCTTTTAGCCAAATCATTAAATTTAGCCAAGGAAAAACAACCTCATCACCACTTTGAGCACATCACAAAATTCCCAAAACACACACACACACACACACACACACACACACATTTTCTAGCAATTTTGAAATTCCTTTTGGCCTATTCAATAAATTTAGCTAGAAAAAAAAAAGAATGATCACCACTTGAGCATGTAAAAAAACTCCAAAAGATAAACACACACACTCACACATTTCTAGCAATTTTGAAATAAGTTTTATCCTAATCAATAAAGTTAGCCCGAAAAAAAGGCTAATCACCACCTGAGCACATCACAAAATTGCCCTTAAGAAAAGGGGAATCAAGGTTTAGGGTTTAAGACACACACATTTTGTGACACTGCATGATGCGACACGGTAGGTACGTTGTAGACATACGACGAGTTAAAAACAACGCGTTACCGAGACAGTACCGTCTTGTCGTCGTCCGCGCCTTACGGGAAAGCCGTGCGCGGCCGTCAGTCGGCCAGTCATGAATAGGATTCTTTGAGCGCGTTAGACTAGCAGCGTGGGACCGACCATCATGGAACTCGGTAAGTAAGGATCGTGGCTAGTGCAGCGAAGCTTTCCTCGCACTGTTTGTCCAAGATATATATCTACACACAAGCATACCGTTGTACCATCCTCGCACATTTAAGTTTATCTTTGCTGGTTGCGAACAATCGATCCTGTCACTCTTTCAAGCACAAGACGAGTCACTGTGGCTTGTTCTTCTTTTTTTTCAAATTTTTTTTTTGGGGGTTTTGGAAGAGGGGCTGTTTTCCCAAGAGATCAGATCTGATCGATCCGGATCTCAGTGTTGACATTGGGGTGGGTGGATTAAGGACTCTCTTTTTCTTTTTTGTTTTTGTTTTCACATCTGCTCATGAGTTTTTGTATCCACTCCTCGTAACTGGTAGAGCGGATATCAGGAAAAAAGAGAGAGGAGGTTATTAGTTAATAGCTGCTGCTATGGCAGAGCAGCGGGAGTTGGAGGTGACAATCATCTCTGCACAGGATTTGAAGAATGTGAGTACGTTCGGCAAGATGAGTCCGTATGCGGAAGTCTGGATCCACCCAAGCAGGAAAGTTGCGACTCCAGTGCATACACACGGGGGTACCGACCCATCTTGGAATGCGCACCTCAGGCTGGTTTGTGAGGAGAGTCTGATCGAGCAAGGGAGTGGGGTCCTACACGTCGAAATCCTCAATCATGGCTCCTTATCGAGTAGGGAGATTGGCTTGGTATCTGTTCCTCTGTCGCAGGTGATTCCAAGGGACGACAACAACTCGAGCCAAGCAAAAACCACCTCATTGCAGGTGTGTGAGTACTCATGCCCAACTAAGGGCCAGATCCATTGCTTTGATCTTGCCATAAGGGCCAGAGCCATAGATGTGATCTTGCCATAAGGGCCAGAACCATAGATTTGATCTTACCATAAGCGCCAGAGCCATTGCTTTGATTTTGCCATAAGCGCCAGAGCCATTGCTTTGATCTTGCCATAAGGACCAGAACCATAGATTTGAACTTGTGAGAAGGGGCAGAGCTATTGATTTGAACTTGCAATAAGGGCCAGAGCCATTGATTTGGAACTTACCATAAGGGTCGTAGTCATAGATTTGAACTTGCCATAAGGACCAGTGCCATTGATTTGATCTTGTCATAGGGGTCAGAGTCATAGATTTGAACTTGCCATAAGGGGCAGAGCCATTGATTTGAACTTGCCACGAGGGCCGGAGCCATGCATATGGACCTGCCATAAGGGCTGTGCCCTGCGCGGGGTGTTTCACAAAATGGAATGGCTATCTGCAGAGTCATTACTAGATATGTAACCAGGAAGCTGATCTCTTGGTTCTTGGCATATAGTGATATTTATTCTGAATTTAAAATTATGAATTCAGTCAATAGTGGAGGATGTATACCCATTGCTAATTCTGAATTTTTTTGGGGTAATGGTCTAGGTTCAAAGACCATCTGGGGGTGTCCATGGCGTACTGCACCTTTCAGTCAAATTGGGGAGTTTGATAACGAAGGTTGCTACAACACAATCTACATCAACAACAGAGTACAGGGGATACAATACGACAACAGCTTATCCACCTGCAGGATACAACCAACAACAAACAAGCAACCAATACCAGTACCCACCTCAAGGATACCCACCACAGCCTGCTCAAGGCCAGTATGCTGCACAAGGGCAATTTCCACCACAATATGCTCCTAGCCAATATGGAGCGCCACAATATCCTTCTGCGCCACAGTATCCACCTCAATATGCTCCTAGCCAATATGGAGCGCCACAATATCCTGCTGCGCCACAGTATCCACCTCAATATGCTCCAGCACCTCAAGGTTATTATCCCCAACAACCCTATGCTCAACCTGTACAAGTAATACAAGAACAACAACCTGCACGAAGTGGGCTTGGTGGGCTTGGTGGAGGAGGGTTGGGACTTGGAGCTGGGTTGTTAGGTGGTGCAGTAGGAGGCCTTGTTTTAGGGGAAGTACTTGATGATTTTGGTGATCGGAATGATGGCGGCGGCGGTGGTTGTGGAGGGGGAGGAGGTTGTGGAGGCGGTTGTGGTGGAAATTGATTTCTAAGAAAAATGAGTTGTGATGCTCGTTCCTCATTGTTAAAGATACTATCTCTTGTTGGTGGGTTTATGTGAGTTGTAGCATCATGTGTGTTATTTGGTTAGCAATCTTGTTTTTAGGAGTCAACATGTGATTTTATCATGTTGTGTCACTTCATATGATGTTATAGTATATCCACGTTTGTTTGAACTTCCAACTTTCTATATGTATGGTATTCAAGAATGTGAGTGCTTTAATTAACTTGTGATGGTATTTGGCAATTATAAATCTACACATCCCAACGTGCCTTTGTTTCTGATTAGTTTTGGAGATGTACAATGTGGCAACTAAGATCCCATGACCTCTTCCACAACTGAGGAAAGAATTGCAATTACAAGGTCTGTGGGAATCTGAGCCCACTTGAATTCATGCGGCAGAAACTTAGATAATACCTACCAAGAAAGTCATCTCAAATCTTTCAATTATTAGTCTTAGTGATAGCGGTCATCTGATATTTACACATTGGGGTAAAGTCTAATATTTTATGTGAACCCCAACAATACTTCAGCTCACTTTCAGGTGGCTTGGTGCTGGTTTTCACACGTGGGCAGTATGGGTCTTGGAGCAAATTGACTTGGAAACATGTCATGTTTTGGTGGTAGCTTGACACTTATTTTGATCAGTTGGAAATTGTGTGGCATGAAACATGAGTCTTGAAACTTGAACCTCAAAACCTATCACCCATTGAAACATGTCAAATATCAGAGAGTGATTTGGCACGCATTTTAATGCCTAGATGGTTCAAGCTCTAGAAACATGTCCCTATCGAAACATGTAATGTTTTAGGAGCTATGTTTTGACCCCATGTGATTTTCATCCATGCCCCATGACCCATCCATGATGTTTTAGACTTTTTCTAATTTTGCATCGTTGGCATGTATTTTTACATTGAATTTTGACGTTTTCATTGTCATTCCCCGCCAAAGATTTATTTAAGGTTTTGATAACAAAAAGAACTTGTTGTGAAGTTAAGGAAGTTCTATTTTTTCACTCACATTAAGCCATTCATCATGTTCTTATTTGTAGAAGGAAGTTCTATTTTTTCACTCATATTAAGCCATATATCATGTTCTTATTTGTAGATTTCTTCACTTTCATTTTTCCTTTCTATGCACAACATTCTTATGCATGAGTAATCTTAGGAACCAGTATCATGTCTTGTTTCATCTTATTGAGGCTTCTTGATGTTTGTAGGTGTATATTGGTTTTTGTATTGTTTCTAGCAATTGACACATGTTGTGTCAAAGTTTGAAAAGTTGCACATCGAATATTTGCTCACAAAGAGGATGTGTCTACTATTTCTATCATGTTCCAAGTTTGTTTGCGTTTGCATTGTTTTGTTTTTTATCGTTGTCTTATTGTTGTTTAGTTGTTCATTTCCTACTTATTATTTAAGTTTCTAACTTTTTTTTTCTGTAAACATTTTTGTGCAACAATCCACTTGTATTGTGTTCATTTCCCACTTTGTTGGGTTTGCATTGTTTTATTGTTTGTTGTTGTTTTTTTATTCTTTACTTGTTCATTTTCCTCATTAATAATTCGCTCTTGTAATGCTTCTTTCACATCTTTTGGGTGTTTTTACATAATGTTTCAAAAAAAATTATATGTTACCTTTGAACATCCAAGTGCATTAGGAATAGTATTGCAAAAATGTAAATTGCAACAATCTCAAACAAAGGAAATATAGGTTCCCTTCTTGTTTCTAGTCAAGCTAGGTGATTTGACAAGATGTAACACTCAAAACATGACCATTTACATTAAAAAATGTTCCAATTACATGTTTCAACATCTTTATAAGCTTAAAATTTTTGTACACATGTTTTGATTATCTAGTGTATGATAATTTTCAGATATTGTTTGGTTTAGGGTTTAACCCATGTTTCAACATCTTTAAAGGTTTTTATTTCTATACACAAGTTTTGACTATCTAGTTTAGTGGTAATTTTCAAATACCATTTGCTTCAAATTTTAACTCATGATTTAAACTAGTTTTTTATAAATAGATTTGTTATGTTTTTAGGTTTGATCCTATAAACTCTATTAAAAAAACTTTATAGTGATTGATGAAAGGCAAGTGGATGTTTGAAAGAAATGTTATGGTCTATTCAATACATCACCTTCAAACATCCATAATTGCTATCAATTATTTTAGACCATTATTTTAGATTGTTTTTGGTGAACAAAGCCTTATTATCCTATTATAATGTTCCTCCCCTAACGCTTAGGTGTTCTTAGACAATTTGAAGGTTAACATCAACTTACCTTCGAACATCCAAGAACATTGAGTGTTGTTTTGCAACTTGTTTACATTAGTGACTTTGTTGTATTGATTCGAAAAGTCATATAAAATATGCCTTTAAAATATGAAATTTTTTTTTAATAAACATGTTTTGAAACCTCTGAAACATGGTAACAACGAAGTAAATTTTTTATCAAAACCATATAAACTTGTTTCACGAAGTTTGATGGGTAAAAAAATATTACAATATTGGAAACATAAAAGAAAAAATTGTAGAAACTTCTTATACGAAGTTGAAAAACGAATAATGCCATAAACATGACATGATACAAAATTTGTTTTCTAGAGGAACATAAATAGGAAAAATTAATCAAATCTTGTAAAAAACATAACAAAAACATGTAAGAAACATATTTTTTGAAACTATAGGAATATCAAAACTTTAAAACCTTCAAAACATGACACAAGACAGGATAGAAATAGAAACCTTGTTGTCCAAAACGATGTTAAGATCATGCCTTTTTATATTGTTCTTCTAAGTAGTTTTAAACCACCACCTCTTGGAACAAATAGGTGTTCATTGCCCATATTGTGGAGACAACTTTTATAATTAATGGGATATACTATGTTCTAGACCTTGGGTTTGCAAAACATCATACAAAACATAAATTTTGAAACTTAAGCTAATGCTAAGAATGCACGACACATTATAAAAACAAAGAGGTTTTTTTAAAAACTTTGTGATAAATGTTTTATTCTACTCATTAGTCAATAATTGTATATGATAAATGTAATGTTGATTTGAGATAAACACATGATAGAAACATAAAAATCGACCCAAGACAATGATCAAGTATATGAAAAATGTAATGTTGTTTTAAGATAATTTCATGAATAACCTATTTTCTATTATGTGATGAATGTTTCATTTTAATGAGTGATAGTTAATTCATACACTAAATATTCACATCGTTATTCAACCACCATGTTTTGGAACAAATCGTTATTCATTGCCAACATTCCAAAGATATATTTTACAATTGATGGAATTTAATATGTTGTGAACTATGTGTTTAGAAAATACCCTCGGAAACATGATAGAAACATGTTTACCAAAATTAAAACCAATTCTAGGAACCTACGAAACATGATGGAAACAAAGAAATTCACCCAAGAAAAAAATCAAGTATATGGTAGATTTAATGTTGTTATGAGAAACATTCATCATGAATAACTTGGTTTTTTTTTTCTTGTTTTATTCTAATGAACGGTCAATAATAAAGACATTGAATATTCATAGTGTTCTTCAACCACACCGTTTGATAGCAAGCCCTTACTCGTTACCAACATTTTAGAGGTGTATCTTACAATTAATGGAATTTATTATGTTGTGAACCATGTGTTCCAAAAATACCCTTGAAAACATGATAGAAACATGTCTACTGAAACTAAAACTAGTTTTAGGAACCTACAAAACATGATAGAAACATAGAAATTGACACAATACAATGATCAAGTATATGGTAGATTTAATGTCGCTCTAAAAAACATTACATCATGAGAAGCTTGTTTTTTTCCTATTTTATTTTAATGAACGATTAATTATATAAACATTGAATATTAATAGTGTTCTTCACCCACCACGTTTTGGAAAAAGGCATTGTTTAGTTCCAATATTGTTAAGATATTTCTTACAATTGATGAAATTACTATGTTATGAACCATGGGTTTTGAAAATCTCCTATGAAACATGATAAAAATAAGCTTATCGAACCTAAAGCTAATACTAAAAGACTATGAAACATATAAAAACATAGAAATCGACCCAAAATAGTAATCAAATATATGATAATTGTATTAATGTTCTAAGAGTCTTTACTTCATTCATTAGTAGTTTATTTCTTATTTTGTTTTATTCTTATGAACATTCAATAATAAATATACTAAATATTAACACTAGTCTTTAGCCACCACGTTTTTAAACGAGGCGTTGCTTGTTTATAATATTGCAGAAGTATTGCTTATAATTGATGGAATTTACTATGTTATGGACCATAGGCTTGGAAAATATCCTACAAAACATAATAAAAAGAAGTTAACCAAAATTAAAGTTAATACTATGAGACTATGAAACACAATAAAAACATAAAAATCAACCCAAAACATTAATCAAATATATGATAGATGTATTAATGTTCTAAGATTCTTCACTTTATTAGTAACTTGTTTTTTATTTTGTTTTATTCTCATGCATGTTTGATGATAAATATATTGAATATTAACACTAATATTTAGCCACCGGTTTTTAAACAAGGTGTTGCTTGTTTGTAATATTGTAAAGGTATTGCTTACAATTAATGGGATTTATTATGTTGTGGACCATAGGCTTGGAGAATATCCTATAAAACATGATAAAAACAAGCTAATTGAAATTAAAGCTAATACTAGGAAATTATGAAACATGATAGAAACATAGAAATCAATCGAAAATAGTGATCAACTATATGATAGATGTCATGTTGCTTGTTTCTTATTTTATTTTCTTCTAATTCATACACTCAATATTAATAATGTTATTCCAAGTAAGATGCAAAAGTAGTTTAGGGTTCCTTGAAACAAACGGGTCTTCGTTGCCAATATTGCAAAAGTATCTCTTACAATTATTGCATTATAGTATGCTACGAAAGCTCATTTTTCAATGCCTATTACGAAAGATGATAAAAACATGTTTTTCAAAACTAAAGTTGATGTTAACAAAATTTGAAACACGGTAGATACATGATAGGAATCAAGTATATGTCGTAATGTTGCTCTAAAAGGTTTTACTCGATTGTTTATAAACTTGACATGAACCTAAAATAATAAGTTTTTGTGTAAAGGACGAAAGGAGTACAAATATGCACATGAACATGATCTTTTGAAACATGGACTTCTAAGTTTAAGAACTTGTTCTGAAGTTAGAAAATGGAACCTTGTAAAGCTCATAGTGGTTGAAACTTAGATATGCCCCACAAGCAAAACAAGATGTTGAGTATTTGACATTATGCCATCTAATTGAAGGCAAGTACTTGACATTATAGGGTATTTTCATGTTATTTCAACAACCCTAAGTCAACATAATGCAATCTACATAAAATTTCATTTCGCATGGTTTCAAGAAAAGTAAAAATAATTATCTTAATACATTGTTTGAGGGGAAACATGAGAAGATCATGTTAGGAACATGAAATTTAGAAACATCATAGACTTAGAAAAATACACTTAAAAACATAAAGTTAAAAACATCCCAAAATGGCATTATCATCCATAAAACACAAATATTCATTTGCAAAATGCAAAGGATTGGAAATCAATTTTTTTTGAAACTTGTCGGTAGATTGGTAAAACCATGAAATTTGATTCTAGTAATAACAAGGAAGTAACTTGTTTAAAAACATAAGTCATCATTTGCAAAAATATTTGAAACATGGATTGAAACATGTTGAATCACGAAACATTTAAAGTTCAAATCCCAAAGTTCATGTTTAGTTTCCTTTTAGATTTAATGTTTTTGAGTTGCATCACTATAGCTAAAGAAATCGCATAGGCATTTTAAGCACATTTTGTGGCCATCATTCAATTGTTGGAATTTCATTGCCTATATTGGATGCATAAGCCCATTTCGTGATTTTGGCAATATTGTTTGTTTCCTTCCAACTATTTGCTTCAAATCAACCAATAAATGTTGCATGATCATACTATTTTCAATAGCACCCGAAATTAGTTTGAAGATGAAATCACAAATATTCTTCTCAAGGTCGTCGATCCTCTAGGGAGTTGGACTTGTTCTTAATGTCTATTGTGAAAAAGGTGTGAACATTGGGCGAGGATTAAACATGCTGTTCAACCCACTATTCAATGTTCCATTCAATGAGCCACAATAATGTGTAATTGTTCCTTCTATTAAATCAAGGTGAAATAACATTAATACTTTAATTTGATGTTTATATATGTTTCCCTTTTGTGATTGGAAACATTCAATATAGGCCCATTTGGATTCTGGGTTTTAGACCTTGTAATTCACATGTTCATGTGTCAAAGAGGTGACAATTGTATATCCACCATTGTCATTTGGAAAAGTCGTAAAGCTGTTTGGGATTTCCCTTGCACGAAGAATGACATTAATAACAAATCATTCCATCGTCTACTTTCAAAGATAGACGTTCAATAAATTCAAGGCAATTAAAGTGTTTTGTGGTATAATGGCCATCAATGAATGCCAATGATACATCCTCATAGTGAAACAAATCCTCCTAGTCAAGACAATGTTGAAAACGTGAAAAACAAGTTTCAATAACCTAAAATAAACAAGAAATACAAGATCACACTCTATTTTATTCCGTATTATGAGTTTTGAAACCAAATAATGATATTTCAGGCTTTCTTGAATCTATTTTACATGTTATCTCTTAAGTGAAACATTTGTTGGTTTGGAATTAACTTTTTGTAATCATTTTTTGGGGGATGCTAATTGGGATTTCTTTTGTACAATTTTCCTTTTCGTGTTCTCTAGAAGTGGGCATTTCTATACATTATTCTTGGTCTTTTTGTCTACAGGTGGGTTCATCAACATCTCTCGACTAATGTTCACCATCCCCATATCTTGCAAAACAAAATTAATCATCCTTGACATTATTTTCGAAATAATAATCGTGTTGTCATTGAAGTGAAAAGGTGTGGTCCAATGCCATCGTGTTGTGATTTCTCCCAAGTGATAGGTTCCAGGGCATCAGGGCATTCGAGAATCCTTTTTGGTTTCAAAACTTGTTTAACTACTTAGCTTTCATGTTTTGTGAAACATTTTTTACGAACAACAACAAATTTTTTTTGAACTTTGTCACAAATCTCCAAGGGTGGGGTTTTCTCCTTCTTGTTATTATGTTCAAACGTTTGTACTAGCTATAAAGCTAATGTAATCAAAAGGCAATTGTTCCTTGGTTTCAATAATGTTTTTGCCTTTGTTTTATATTCTAGAATGTTTCCACCCTTCGCAAGATACACACCCATTTGTTGTGTTTCTCAATGGTGGGTGTAACTTCAGTTTGAGAAGATTCCCTTCATAATCCATAGCTTTGTCACACCCCTTCTTTTGATGTTCATTAATATTCATCTTCGATTTCTTGCAATGACAATAAACACAAATAAACTTTTTCATGTCCTTTCAACATTGACTATGGCAATCCTTTAATAATAGCAACCACTCTTCATGAGTGTAAGTCTCCACGAAAACTGTTTTATCTATTTTCACATTTATTATTATTATGTCCATTCCTTCACGCACCATGTTTCCTCTTGTTTATCAAGATTAATTCGATTTTTATGCTAAGAACAATGGAAGACTAGAAAAAAGGAACGTTATGCCTAGATTGCCATACGCTTGAGTTGGAAAAATAAATAAATCATAGTTATAAAAGAACCAAAAATATAATATAAAGAAGTTAAACCCTAATTGAACTGAAACCTCGATGTGCTTGTTCATTTGTTGTGATGATTGACACATAACACATCCTGCTTGTAATCAATTCTTACTTAAACTTTAAAACCAATTCCATTACTTTCATTAATTGTCTTGATAAAATAGTATGCTGGAAGTTAAATGAAAAGTGGGAAAGTTGAAAAAGGTTTTAAACATCATGGATGGGTCATGGGGCATGGATGGGGAACGCATGGGGGAACATGGAAAATGGGCACATGGGGCTAAAACATAGTTCTTGAAACATTACATGTTTTGGGGGCTTGGATTGCTCAAGCATCCAAATGCATGCTGGGTTGCCTATTGAAACTTGACATGTTTCAATGGGTGGTAGGTTTCAAGGTTCAAGTTTTGGGACTCATGTTCTATGGAACATGATTTTTGATTGGCCGAAATGACCACCAAAACATGACATCATTCCATGTCAATTTGCTCTAGCACCCATGTAACTTGTGTGTGGAAACCCATGCCAAGCCACCTTGAAGCGAACAACCCATTTATGACTTGGTGCTGAAATAACCTCAATGCTACGCAAAAGATAAATGTAGCTTCTTATCAAATGTTGGCAATAAAATTAATTGGCCATTGTTGTTAGAATCCTTGTTTGAAAGCATTGTACACCCTTCAAACTTTTGGTTTTAACAAGTTGGTGAAGTTAATGACTGACACAAAACCCTACATGATTAAAATTAAAACATTTACAAATTTATACAATACAATAGGTTAAAAAGGAAGCATTTACAACTTGTGCAACACATTCTCCTTCTTCAAATTGGTCACATAGAAAACATTATAATATTTTTGATTTTTTCAACAGACTATATGGCTAGAATTGGCATTAACACACTTACTATGATTTCCTTTGGAGTAGGATATAATAATTATCTTGATGGGTTTTACAAATTGTGAATGTTTATAATACAATGAAGTTGATTTGTGGATAGATTTAACAAAATACTGCATTCTTTTCCCATACATGATGACTAAGAATTGTAAATGGAAATTCACTTTTCAGTATGGACAATGTGATGAACGCTTTGTAAGATCATGTCTGCTGACGTTAAGGGTCATTGGCACATACACGTTGTGTTTCATGTTTTTGGCAATGTAAACCCTAACCATAAATTCAAGCAGCAGATGCTTGCTTGTTTGCAAGAGAATGGTCAACCTACATGTGAGTGATGGAGGTTGAAGCAACCATCAACAATAGACTTATTGGAAATGATTGAATTGAATACTTGTTAGTTATGTAGAAACCTAATGCAAGGTATGATGTTTTTATCAATGGTTATGTGAAATTAGGATTGTCTTTTTTGCTGGTGCAACAATTATTGTGATAGTCGTCGCAAGAGCCAAGCAATAGCACTATTCATCCATGTTTCCAGTACCTCTTAAACCAACATTGAACATACTTTTGCCCAATCATTTGCGCCCAACATGCAACCATATATTTAGGGCTGTGGCTTTGTGGACATGTGTTCATACGAGGAAGGCCTAAGACAAAAGACTTCACGCTCGAAATAATGCTTATATTATGTTCGTATCCAAGCTCATTATCTCACTTATGATCATATCAGAACCTAAAACATCAAAACACATTTCACAGGATCCAAAGGTCTACTGCCTACTTTCAACATACTTAACAGGTACATGGCCCAAACTACGTCTTGTGTGACAAGGCTCATCAGACCAGCTCATTATTTTGCCCAGTATTTACATTCCTGGTGGATCACTCAGTACTTCTTAGAGGTATAAAACCACATTCGGCCTTGAAAGGCCATTCAGGGGATTGACAGACGTTTGGTCATCACTGTGATCCACCCCCCTTGCACAGCTCTGAACAAAAAGCCAGACCTTCAAAAGTTCCAATCCACATCCAAAAACCTAACTCCAGTTGACATCATCAAATAAGAGCTCTTAGTCGGCACCACAGCATCAAAGATAACACAAGATAACAGCCCTGAAGCGGAGTTTAAATAATTCATTGTCAAATTCTGCACAAAAGACATACTAAATCCGTTTGGGATTGTTAAGCTTCTGTACGCAGAAAGAGCATATGCATCTCATTCCGTAATAAGAGAGTAGCCATGATTCGCTCTAGGCGACTTTCAGCGCTGCTATGTGCCATGATGTAGGGCACACGAGTGACTCTAGTCCATCGCCACAAGAACGTGAAAACTCCTTGACAGTAAAAAAATTCGAAAAGAGCAATCAATCACCAAGGAACATGCCTCACATTACCATGTCCCCCAATAAAGGCCACAATTCCGCCTTACGCTTGGCAGACGCTCGCATCCGGACAACGAGAGAAAACATCAGTGAGAACCGGATCGCAAAAAGGGATATACTAGAAAAACCAAGAACATGCAATGTTCAAGGGAACAACCGCTCAGACCCTTAGATGTTCTGTATATGAATGATAGTATCAGCCACAAGACTGATTATCATGCTTCATCACTGCGATTCCCTGACAAACGACACTATAATTTCAGAAAATACCACACTACTTACAGGCAATGAAAGAAAAACACACAAACGCCTAGAATAGACCAACAAAACAAAAGCTTCTATGGCCAGCAGTAGTGTAGAAATCTACTCACTGTGCAAGAAAGCTTTGCGATGCGTGAGAGTAAAGCAGGAGAGAATGCGCAGGTTGAAGGCGGCTGGCTTTTCTTATAGGGCTGCCACAACCCTAATTCCTTTTTGTGCGACGCGAGCGTCCCCTCCCCCTTCCTACCTTCTAGATGCGTCGGTGGATGAACTTCGTCTTCACAATTCCGACGATCCTGTTTTCCGTCCTCCGCTGCCTTCCTTCCTTCCTTTCTTCCAACTCTAGGGTTTAAGGTTCTGTTTTTCTGCCCTCTTTTTCCATCCTCTTCTTCCTTCCTTTCTTCACACTCTAGGGTTTAAGGTTCTGTGTTCTGTAAGCTTTTTCATCCTCTACTTCCTTCCTTTCTTTCCGCTCTAGGGTTTAAGGTTCGCTCTTTTTCCATCCTCTGCTTCCTTCCTTTCTTTGCGCTCCAGGGTTTAAGGTTAGGTGGTGTTATGTCCTCTTTTCCATCCTCTGCTTCATTCCTTTCTTCAAACTCTAGGGTTTAAGGTTCTGCCTGCTCTGCTCATTTCCAATGGAGTTGCTTCCTTTACTTTCATTCCAGCAGAGTGTTTTTTGGGGGAAATCCTAAAATTATGGGAGGATTTATTTATTTATTTATTTATTTATTTATGGGTTTATTTTTGGGATGTTAAGTGGTCACAAAACATTTTTCTGTCAAGTTCCAATTCCCTAACTAACCATGGTGCTTACCTCAGTTGATTTATTTTTTCATACCTACTAACAACCTAATTGTGACTTGTTTAGTGGCTACATGGTTAAATAATCCCTTATATAGATTTCTAAACCATCTACTTATGTAATTTAGTCACCAATTTTCCTACCTAGTTACCTAGATACAAAACCTACTGTTAGTAAAATGGGTTACCATGGTGGTATTAACTAATCAGTTAAGGTTCATCCACAACTAAATCAAACTAGACATCTATTGGATGGTGTGTCGGGGTGGGAGTTGATTCATTATGGTCATTGCATAGCGAATCTATCTATGAAGGAAAGTAGTTTGTTTTGTTTTGAAGTTATGAGATCCACCCAATTGGGATGCTTCAAATCGTGTTCTTAGTCTCTTTGGAAAGCTCTCAACGAGGAGCTTGGTTCCATGGCGTTTGGACAAACTTGCGATGCAAAAGTTTTTGAATATTGAATGATTTTTTCACTGAAAATTAAATTAAATCATAGCTGAAAATTTCGGAGGATTGGAATGTGCCTTTGGTGTTGATGGAAAGATCTTGATGAGCAGGATTTAATGGAATTTATTTGGTAAGATTTGGATTTAGAATGTGGGAGATATTGATTTTTAAGTGATTTCTGCAGCTGAAAATTCAAATAGATTCCAAAAAATCATGTTTGGTCAGTTGAGGACATGGTAACACTTGAATGTCTACCATTCAATTCAAGTAGAAGGAATTGTGATGTGCCTTTGGTATTGTTGGAAAGATCTTGACGATTCAGATTTAATGGAATTTAAGATTTCTAGATGATGAGTTCACACTTGGGTCAATGGCACAAGCCACACTAGTAAAGACTATGGAATGACATAAAGTTCATTTGGTTCAGCATTTTGAAGAACATTTTCTAATTGGTGTTGTGCATGCATATAGTTTTTGATATATAAGTCCAATAAATGTAGTTGTCTAAAATCATGTAAGGTTATTTCATCCCATGGTAAATGAATAATTAAGTGTAAGTGTAAAATACACAAGAATGCAAACATTTATATAATTTTATAAACAACATAAATTTGTAAAAAGCATTGTGAACAAATAAATGAAAAGTGTGTGCCATTCATTATTATGCATGTGTACTTTTTTTGAGACTAAAATTTCAATCAAAACAATCATGGGCAAAAATTGTCATGAGTCAAATTGGACCAATCATTTATTTTTAAAAATTAATTATCGTTTTGATTAAAATGATGGTTCGCAATGACTAAAATGAATAAAATTATATTAGTTGACATGACTATTTAAAATGACCAAGGAAGGTGATTAAAACAACTAATTGATGTGATTGTATGAAATGATTAAAACTACTAATTAACATAAAAATTACAAACATATTATTGTAAAACATTTTATTTTTATTTTTATTTCAAATTATGGATTAATCCAAAATTGCACTAGACATGTAATTCCGTTGTTAGAATTATTATTATAGTTATTATTATTTCTAGATTCAACAAACTTTCAATGTCACGAACGCAACATGTCTAAAGTGAAGTTGAACCTTCATCTCTTCAATCACAACCCGACCCCTTAACCATCCAACCATCACCTCACTTGGTGATATAAGTTATTTTTTGCGAAATATATAAACACATTTTTTTTTAATGTCATGTATTATAACCTTATTATACGATTATGTAATTTCATAATGAAAGTTTCTACACATGTACATATCTAATAGCATTATTCAATTTAATTCATTTTTAGTTTGATCATTACATTAATTTTTAAAAAATTAATTAAAGTTAACATTTAATTGAATTTTACATTTTCCAAATGGTAAAAAACATCACATAAACTTTCATATTCTGATTTGGGGAAAAAAAAATTATATATAGAATTTTATTAATTGTTTTTAAAAAAAAACTCACAATGAACTTGATTTCACTTTTGAAATTATATAATTTAATTCACATGTATTTAGTTTTGAGAAATAGGTGAATTTTTTTATTTCAATTTTTTAAAAAAAAAGTTCAAGTGTTAGTTATGTTGTATTTTAGTTATTTAATAATTAAAATAATTAAAATAAAAAATTTCAATTTGGTCTTTCATTTGTTCACATGTCATTTTATTATATTTCAAAAATATATATTTTTATTTTTATGTGAATTTTTTAAATTGAAAAATGAAATTATTAATTGACTTTCATTTTTTTGGGTAATTCAACTAGAAAATAATATATTAGTATCATTATTATTAATATTGTCACAACATCAAAAGTAACATTATATTCAAATTGATTTTAGTGATGTTGGTCACATTTATCAAGTTGAACAATTCCACATGGGTGCCACATGTGATGTGTTGAACATGATTTTAGTCAAATCAAACATAACTAGTCATTTCAGACAAATGAGTTTGCTTTTCCTTACTTTTTTTTTGTTAAACCATCTTCCATAGTCATCATTTCTTTGTAGTTATGGCAAAGGAACTTCATTGTTTTTTTTTTTCCTTTTTCCTCTTTTCAATCTAGTTGGGAGGGCCAACTTGAAGAAAACAAATAAAACAATGCATGTGTTGCACATTGTTAATGTTAGGGTTTGACCATTATTCATAACAAAAAAGAAAAATCCAAGGTGAAGACTTAGAATGTTAGAGACATGATTTAAGCCCAACTTAATTACTTATTAAGAGGTTATAAAATGTTTTCAATAAATATAGGTTTTTGTAAAAGTTTATACATCATAAAAGTCCTCTAATGATACTTGTGACAATCAATAGTTGTATATATTATTTAAACAATTAGGAATCCTTGGAAGGATTATAAGCAACCATCAAGACTTATATGGAAATACTAAAAAAAGATAAATGCTTCATAGGGCCTGTGGGACCCAAAGGATCTTTATGGGACCCCAAGATGATCTTTTAAGAAGGCCTAATGGGACCTTCATCTAACCTAGTATACTAGGATGTTACTACTATTTTTTTTTTTCAATTTTGTCAACTCAATCAAAGATGTAATCATTCCTTTTGTTTTTAAATGTTTAAAAAAATTCCATTGGTTTTTCATTACATTTGAATTTCATTGGCTTATTTCTTGTTCAAATTATGTCCTTGGACAATGCATTTATAAGTTGCTCAAAACTTGATTTATTATGCAAAGTCAATAAAACTTATATTAATGGGAATTTATAAGCAACATAGTTGTCAATGTTTATATTGACATCTATGGATGAAAAGGCATGGGTGCACTTCAATGTATAGTCATTTAAAGGCAAGGGAATAGCAAAAATTTTGCATTCAAAAGACTAAAATTGTCTTCTTTATTTGGTGATGGGTGTGAGGTCTTAGAGTCAAAATACCATTGTCCAATTGCCATTTTAACCCTACACATAAAACCAAAACATGAATCATGAAATTTTGGTTTCACATCTATTGTTGTAAAATAAACCACTTATGAACCAAATCGAACTTTTTTATGATCTATGAAAAGATTACACACAAAAAGAAATTTGGGGTATTACACCTCCCATTGACATGGAACATTATGGTTAGTATAAAAATGAAAATATTACATTTCCCACTATTTGTGGAGACTATGTTTTTGAAAAAAAATGAAGATACTATTAATCCAAACGTGATATAATGCACCAAAGCAACTAAAACCATTGTTTAATATTTAAAATTTTAAGGTAGTAACTTAAGTTGGTGTTGAAATATTTGGACTTACTAACATAACAACATTCATAATACATAATGAGAATATATGGATAAGTTTGAAATCAATTTAATGAATAAGAAATGCCCAAAATCACTTAAAAAAAAATATAGCCAATGTTTTTGTTGCATAAAAAATTCCTAAAGATTTGAAAATTTTGAAAATGACATATTTTTGGGAAATTTTTAAATAATTTTTAATAAAATAATATAATGATATTTATTTATTTATTTCAATTTTAATAATCAATCGTGGAATCAAAAGTCTCCCTACATAAATAATTATGTTATATCATGTTAGTTTGACTTGCTAACATGTTTTTTTTTTAAGGTTTTAATTAACAAGCGTTTGAACGTTGTTACTTCCTTCATAATGTGATGACACCCTTGCACCTCCTATTTATCATGGGCAATTGTGGTTTTTGAAACAACAAAACAAAACCATGACAAAAAAATGTGTAAGACAATAAGGGTTGGAATTCACTTGAAGTAGGTTGTTGATGAAGCTTATAACAATCCAGAGTTGCAAGTTTACCATAACACCACCACCTACATTTGTAAAAATTGTAGATGAAAAGTAACAACATAATGTCCAAGCTCACCCTAAACCCTAAATCTTAATATGTAATATTAGAAAATGAAAGGAAATGCAAAACAACCACAAGAAAAAAGTAATGCAAAATGAGCACGAAATCAAGAATAAGAATTTCATGTGAAAGATATCATTGTTGGATTGAGTTCAACAATATAAAAATTTACAAGGTGATAACAATGCCATCAGTCGCACTGACAATCAAGTTAGGCAAAGGGAATTTACATGAGGGAGATCCCAAAACCCCAATGAGAGGAACTTTATAATGTATCATTCTTTATTTTCATTCTTACTTTTTTTCTTTTTTTCTTCATGCCTATCATTTGTTCCTTCCACCTTTTTTTGTCTTTTTGTTTGAACCAACTCCATTTCCATAGTAGTCGTTTTGAATCCTATAAAGAGAAGAAAATGAAGAAATTTAATTTATGCATATATTGTAGAGGGCATTGTGTTCTTTGTTCATTCATTCATACTTTCACAAAAAAAAGAAGTGTAAAAAAATGAAGGTATTGCAATTGTCAAGGTCATTAAAGATTATAATTTTGGATTAAAAAAGGACATTTCATTGTTATTTACATTTACATGGTGAAAAAAAATACATAACATTATGTAAATGTCTTTGAAACATATATGCACATATGTTGTGTAAATGTATATCCTAAAATATGTTCATAGAAAATGTAAGTGTAAATTATAAATGTAAATAATTTACACTTACGTAGTTTTCATAACATATAAGACAACCATGTACATGCATAATATTAATCTAGAAGGAATGGTCAATTCCCTTGCAAAACTAAATTGTGTTATGAAAAAACTAAGGTGCAATGTTGGTAATTATTTATGAATCTTTCAAAAATATAATCGAAGAATTTAATGTTGTTGCAATGTGGAATGGAATAAAATTAAAGGATATGGCATGAAGTAATTATGTCTTATGGATTGTAAAACACTTAGAGAAAATTTCTAGCATAAAAATCACCATATTTTCACGAATATCCTTCCCAATTACCCTTTTAGAAAAAAAAGGGGATATCGTGCCTAATTGCAAGCAAGGTAAAATAGATGAAAAAATGATCTTCTTAAAATCTAGTTTTAAAATGAGGTAGTTTTTGACATGAGCAAAAGAAAGTATATTCAAAACCTTTTTAAATTTCATAAGAAATAAATATGTAAGTGCATTTAGTTTATAATAAGTTGAATACAAATTTGATGAACTTTACTAGAATAAAAGTAAGTAACAAGTACATTTGAAAATTCAATACGGTGTTCAAATCTATTTATCCATTAAAAGTTGGATATATTATGATTATAATAGGCAAAAGTTAAAATTAAATAAGATTTTTATTAAGTTGACTTTACTTTCAACCCATTTTGTAGGTATTTCATCTATTTATATCTATTTGACTAGGAAAAGCCAATCCTATCAAGTACATATATATTTTTAAAACTTATTTAAATGTAATTTTAAAAAAGTAGTTTGTCAATATTATGATAAAATAGAACCTTATTATTGTGTTAGTCATTGAAGCAAATAATATTTACTATCAAGGCTTATTTTATTGCTATTTTTCAATTATGTTGTAAATATACTACAAGGAGCAAAAGTTGTTTATTTTATCTTGCTTGCATTTGCCTATAAACTTGGGCTCTATGTTGCTACACACTTACCAATGACATTCAACCTTTTTTTTCTTCTTATCATGTTCCCATTTCGTTTTCAATATCTTGTTATTATTCATATCAATTTCAAATTTAACTTAAATTATATTAAACATTATATCCATGGTGGGTAATGTAAAAGAAGGAATAGTTATTTTTTTAAACATGTGAGATAGTTATTAATAAAAGAATGAGATAGTTAAACTTCAAAATGAAATAAGATTTTTTTTTCATATTCCTATTGGTGGGTATGGGAAAGGAGTAAGGTAGTTATTTAGAAATGAGGTAGTTAAGTTGAGAAATGATAAAGTAGTTATGAGTTGTTTCTAGAATTGTCCTTGGAATTGTCTAAAGATGACCATACAATAGATTCTATGAACCTAGAAAAGATTGTGCAAAATCACTCATATACTAGCTCCTCAAAATTTCATCACTAGAATTAAGAATGGAAAGGATCCAAGTAGGCATAACATCCTTCCAAGAAGTAAGTATAAGAACCTTCCCTCCCTATGCCATATGCATGGATGATGGATGTTTAGGCTAATCATCCAGAAACATCCATAATCCATAAACATGTTAACATTTGCTTCATGTTATACAATGGCTAAAGCTCATGAGTGGGGGACATTCCCAACATGTTGACCTAGATTTGGTTGGTTATTAGTTTGTCCATGACTTTTTATGTGTTTAAACTTTTCCTCTTGTAGAATGAACAATGAGTCTAATATCATTTTGGGTTTTTTTTTCCCATAAGAAGGCATAGATGTGGGGACAATTTAAGGATAAAAGATTTTCATGTACAAAATTGGAATGCTTTCTATAGAGGTTGTAATGAAGTTTTGTAGATTGTGAAAATCTGAAACTTATGACATATCAACCACTCACATAACCTTTTAGAAATAGTGGTCACCAACTACTTACATTGAGTTTAAGGCGACATCAAGCTTTTAAAGGACAAGATGGCTTTGATAAAATTCCTCATTTTTTGGTAAATTTTTTAGTATATGACAACTTTTTCAATTTTGCATAAAAGTTTTAGCATTTCAAAGGAAAACATGAAGTGTGTTGATTTATGACTTATCTTATAAATGAAAAGAATGAGGTTGAATCCAATGGAAAAAACTTTATCACTTATTCATTTTCAACCATAGTTGCTTTTTGGATGCAAACTTTCTCATATGTTAAAATTTTGCATGATATTTTACGTATTTTGAAAGAGGTGGATAGATGAAAATGGAGCTACTTGAAGAAGTTTGGAAAAGTGAGGTCAAAACAAATGAGCCCATGAAAATTGGAAAAACGAAATAATGAAAGACCTTGAGAAAGTTGGGACATATGGATGAACACAAGGAAGTTGGGACCTTGGATAAAAAGTTTAATCAAATATCATGATGACAAATGGTTACACATTGACACATGATTGAATCTTGTTTATGGATGATTGTAAATGAAATCCTTTTGATATGGATGAGAATTGGATTATGATGGATAAATTTAAACTTGTGATTGGTGAAACATGTCTACATAACTTATCATATGAAATGTTTAAATTTTTTTATTAATAATTATAAAATTTTCATAAATATTTTAATGATGAGTTGATGCATGTCATGTGGCTCATAAGAAACATGCACCTACTTAGAAAAATAATGTGAGGATTTAAGAGTTACATTTCATATATTAATGTATAACCAAGGTCAATGCAAGAGCATCATCTTGCAAAACCAAACATGACATGTTTAGTCAATGGTTTAAAAAAATGTTGTTGGATAGGTAGCAATGCATGATGTGTGCATGACCCAATCATGATCAATAGGCAATTGGCAAAGGATATAATCATTTAATACAACAAAGTTTTTTTCACCATTACAATGTCATTGGGGAGCATTGAATCATGAAGTGGCTTCACTAAACACCATTACAATTGCAATCTCTAACGGACAAAGATTTGTACAACATTGTTTTGACACGAGGTGTACTGTGAATGTTCAAACCTATGGCATCTTTTTGGAGAAACAAGCTTCCTTGTAGGTATTTGATAAGGTCATGAGTTTTACAATTGGCCAATTTGCTTTCAACATATGGAAAAACATGTCTTTCAAAATTTGGGTGAATGCACTACATCCAAAACACTTTTCATACAAGCCAAATTATAGAAAAAAACATTTTTGAAACAATTTAAAACAATTTCATTGCCCATTGCATTGAAGGTGGTCTATTTCTCATGAGGGAAAAAGGTTGGGCTATAGTCCCCAAAAAGAGAGAGAGAGAGAGTGAGTGAGGATGGGACTTTGTAGCCACTAGTCATATTTTAATTGGGTAGATGATCTTGCGAAAAAAGCTCTCCATGCCACATAGATTCTAAACTCACCCACATGTGTAATGGACATATGTTTTGTTTGGAGACAATTTCATTGGCATCCCTCTAAAAGTTATCCACAAAGATTGAATCACCTCCTTTCTTCATCAATTTCCGCGGCCATTTGCACGAATAAAAATCGTGTATGTAAAAAAGTGCACGACTTTTGCACACAATTGAAGGGAATTGGCAAAGTGCGCAAAAAAAAAAAAAAAAAAATCTTGGCCTTGAAACCAAAATCAGCCACATCCTTTTTGATAATGCACAACATGTACTACATGCACACCACACACCATATGCATCATTCTAGTTCAACCATTCAGAATCAGAAGGACAAGGGAATCATATATATTCATATGCCAACATGAAGAGTAGTATTATTAAGTTAGAACTCTTTGTTTGGTAGCAAAGCCCATAGTCCATACCTTAAGTCCATAGCATCTAAGTCCATAGCCTATGCCGTTGCCCAAGTGTGAACAGATTGATGGCCCAACTGATATTTTCCTTCCAAACCCAAACCCAATTTTTGGGTTTTTTTTTTTTTTTTTTTTTTTGTGTGTGTGTGGAATTTCCAGCAATAAAATCCACTAAAAAATCAATATATTTCACACCTTAGCTCTGAAAATTGAGAAATAAACTCTATTAAATCTGACTCGCCAAGAGCTTTCCATGAACACATGGCCCCAATTTCCAATACAGTTATGTTGTTTACAAGCAATTAACTGTACCAAAAAAAATGTACTCTATCAAAATAATATATATACCCTTTTTGTCTTCAATTTTGTGATGTAGCTAAGGTGGCGATTGTCCATAAGTCACTTTAGCCAAATTTGGCTATTAAAAACAAGAAAGGAAAACAATTTAAACATACTTATATATTTTTTGGCTACTTAGTTGAACCCTGTATAGAAATCTGGCAATGTTTTAGACTTTTTTTTTTTCCGAATTTTGGTGCTTTTTAAAAAAATCATTGAATTTGCAACCAAAAAAATTCAAAATTTGTACAAAAAAGAGGTCGGCGGCAGTCAGTACCCCACCAGCACCCAAAGACCATGCCTCCCGAGTCAAGAAGCAATGCCGTTACAACACGGTTAGTGTGCAGTGTATTCGTATATTCCAAGGTGATCCCGCAACAATGCACATCCGTCTATGCACATGTTGGCATTTCGTTGTTTTCATTCTCTACTTTTGGTATGCTGGTGCATCAGAGTCTGTCTTCCGATAGCCTACCCATTCCCCTTCCACATTAGTTTTTTTTTTCATCAACAAAATTTCTCATTTTTTGGGAAAAAAGTACTTGGAAAATACTTGGAAAATTATTTATATATATATATAAAGAAATATATTAGTGCGAATTGAAATAAAAATTTCCAAAATTTTCATATCATGAAATTTAAAAAAAAATTCTGTTGCACACCCAGTTATAAGTTATTTTTATTGGAATCTAAGTTCATAATGTAAAATTTATGGCTCATTAGAAAATAAAATAAAATCATATAATCATGTTGGCACAACAATTTAGGTCAAGAATGAAAATCACTAGCCATTTTTGCAAAATACCCAACGACTCTTTTTTTTTTTTTTTTTTTTTTGGTTGTGGCACGAACCCCTGATGACTCGTGGTCAACAATTTGACAAATCCTTGCCCCCAAGGAAAGTGGGTGGAACCAACTGTAGTTAGTTCTTCTCCTTCCTTGCTAAAGCCTAGCAAAACGTGGGCTATCTCACAATCACTA
>Ga0209611_10002224_pt1 | contig 34015 bp, 15 predicted proteins | sample S1TSphgellanicum_3_FD_187693 | JGI IMG/M metagenome (GOLD analysis project Ga0209611, IMG submission 187693) | Host-associated microbial communities from peat moss isolated from Minnesota, USA - S1T2_Fc - Sphagnum magellanicum MG (SPAdes) (version 2) | ecosystem: Host-associated > Plants > Peat...
GCCTGGAACATACCAAAAGCGACGATAACGTCACTACAAAATATTAAATTGTGATTTGTTTATTTAATTGATGGTGTGTGCTCAATGGGGGTCCACAGCAGTGTTTTTTTTTTTGGCGAATTTTCGCAACCTGGCGACCAAAAAAAAAAGGGGGTGCTGGCGAATCCAACAAAGGGACTTTTAAGATTTTAAAAACAAATTCGCCATATCTTGACCCAAAAAACTTAGAAGTCGCCAGATTTAGACAGTCCACCACACACCAGGGTCGGGTTTTCTTTTTGCCAATTTTGCATTGTATCCACTAACTACGCTTGGCAATCATCCACAAAGAGGAGATTACGAAATTACCTAGTCAAATTTGGCTACAGCCTAGACAAGAAATCTTTAAAAAATCAATAATCCTCCTATATTTTGGCGAGACCTTCTAGAACCTATTGTCTAAATTTTGGCGATTTCAGAACCTTTTTTCCTCGCAGTCTTCTACCGACATTGGTGCTCTTTTTTTTTCGCACAAAAATTCTTTGGATTTGGTATTTTATTTTATTTTATTTTATTTTTGTGGTTGAAACCTATTGTCTGAACATGGTCACTTTTCCTCGAATTGGCGACTTTGGTGCATTTTCTGGACAAAAAAATCCATTTTGTTGGATCTTTTGGGTCCCAACGTGGCAAGAATTTGCCCCAACTAAAAAATTATTAAAATTGGGCAGATATAAAATATATGAGCTGGTATAAAATTGGTACAAGGCTCAATATTATATACCCTATAAGGCAACAAACATTAAATAATAGCAATGAGTTGAATGTGGCACAATTATAATACAATACAATACAATGCCCAGCAAGAAAAAAATTTGAGGCAATATCAAGTATATAATAATATATACTTACTTCATACATATGAATATAAATCCCCTTATATCAAGACTGGGCTAGTAATTTCAAAGGTTGATAATTGTTCCGAGTGTTGTCTTGGTAAGCCCTAGTAAACCATAGGTATGTGCACAAGTGTGTGATGAGTATCACAAAACCTACCCTTTTGGGTATATCCTAAAGCTCATACCCAAGTTGTTTGTTTTACCTACTTAAAGGTTTTTGGGCATAGACCTTACTTAGTCTTGAAATATACCAATGGGGGCATTTTAAGGCTCCATATTGTGTTGAGATCAATCAATACTTAGGGGTGAGTGGCTTAGGTTGAGAAGGTTATGTGTAATGGCATGAAGGTGCTCCATGTTTTTGACTTGAGGAAGTATTATGGAGTTTGCGGCTAGGACATTGATAATGGGAGGCACAAATCAGCATTTGCAAGGTTGCAAATTGCAAGTGCATGTTTTCTTCTTTCTTTTTTGGTTGGTATTAGCATGGCTTTATTAGTCCTTTTCTATGTATGCAATTGCTAGGATTTAGGTGGATGCATGTTTTATGCTACAAATAGGTTTAGTGTGGGCTCACTTTGCAAAGTGTAAAGGTTGTGTTGATATCTTTGTTGGGATTATGGACAAGTTTTAGGGTGACCCCACTTGATATAGTTTTCCTTATGTTACAAAGGTGTTTGTCATTTCAATATTTGCATGCTTTTACTTGTGAGGTGCAACGGTTTTGGTGCCATCTACTTTTGTAGGACCATCCAAGCCTAGGAATCCCATTTGGTCTTTTTTTAATTCTCTTTTGCAAAGGTTTGTCTACCCATATTTCATGGAAGGTGTCTCGTTTATTTGACTTTGAAAGGTCTATTATTGAAGAAGGGGCGATAAAGGTGTAATCATAGAATGTCCTAAAGTTGCAATATCTCACACATCTACACAACAATGACCAACGGAAAGCATGGAAAGCCTTTAAGAGGTGTGACTTGTACAATAAAATGCAATATGGAAAGTGTTATACCAATCACTAACAACAATGCAAAGTTTTGGGTGACATCTCATAAAAATAATTCCATTTTATCTCATAGCTTGTGTTAAGGAAATAATCAATGTACAAGCAGCACAAATCATGAAGTGCACTTTGTGTCATACTAACTATTTTTTTTTAATGTGTCCTTATATTCAAACAATAACATTTGCAATTGCAAAGGTTATTGCATTATAACCTCGCCCATGGCAACAAATCTTTGAAAAAACACTTGTACAATGAACACATTAAAGAATTCAACAAGTACAAGGTAAAGGCAAAAGCCAAGGATGGGGGGTTATGAAATGTCAAAAATCCAAAAGGCAAAATGGTGCATTGTAACCAAAAGAGAGGGTGACGAGACGAAACAACAAACCTGACTACCAGAATGGGCCTAAGCAGAGTTGTCTCTCTTCTGACCTTTTGAGACAAACCACAATCTCTGACCCTTTCTTTCACTTCTCATCACAGAATATTCTTACATGCATTCACTGATCTTTGAACAGAAACAACTCATACACTTACAAGTCGGCAGAGCAGATAACCAAATTCAAAACTTGCACCTTGCCTTTCACGAAAATCTCCTAAGAGCACAAGCTTTCTGGCTTCGGTGTGTTCATCAAAGATCAAACACCTATTAAGGTCTAGCCTTTGAGGTCAAAGCTCTCGGTGTTCACTTGATCCATTGAGCCTCTAACCCGATCCCCCACATAATGCAACAATGCAGCTTTCCTTCACCCTGTTGGACTAAAGACCTATGACCTGATTACCCTCGAGTCCTAAAATGCACTCTGAAACACCTGACTCTGAACAGTCTATACCACACTTGCCAATGCCACTCAAAGAGACTGACTCTCATGCAAAATGATCAGTAGCACTGCTGATCTCAAATCCTTTCTTCATTTTCATTCGATACACTCATTATATCCTCCTTCAAGATTCCCCCCTTGGTCTATGGTGCTCACTCAGACCATAGCCGACAACACAGATGCAAGACGCTGCAACCCAAGCCCCTCACCCCTGGTACTCACTCTCCTCAACATGCACACCCATTCGAAGGCTCAGATCCCTCAAGTCATCATCATACCTCGGCACCAACCTTTCATAAGTCCTTTTACAAAACTGCTTGGCCAAGTTGCTGGCGCAACGGAAAAAAATTTCAACAACCAGCCAAGTTTTCCTCAAGCCGACCTCCACACCTCTCTATCTGTCTCTCATCTACATGCCTGATCAATTTGTCTGGACCTTCCCAGCTATCACCCCACCACCACTTTCTGTCCTCTTCCTGCCCTTGTTCCTTCCACCTCCCCTCATTAATACAACTCCATCCCTCACCATCATTCGTGCTGCCTCTTTCCTACATTCCATAACACCCCAACCAAGAGAAAAGCCTCCCCATGCATTCTCTACAGCAATAATGGAGAGATTCCGGCTGCAAAAATAACGGCTAATAAAACAAAAAGCAAACCTCAAAAACATGTTGTGTTCACACCAGTGAGGAGACCTATTGTTTGGTCACAACATCACCTTCATCAATTTCATTGGTTTCTTGGGTGGTGGCACAAGTTACTTGAAGAAGAATCCTACTCAAATCAAGTCCATCAAAGATCTAGTGTTGCTACATGTTCATAAAAGGTATGAAAACATTTTAATTGAACCAAGTCTTCTTGAAAATGAAAAGAAATTCAAAGGTTAAATTCCTTGCATGCCACCAATTTGTTTCAAAACACATTCCTAACATGACCTAGTAGCATGGTACAAAAACAATGGATAGGTATGTGTTGCCTCTATTATCCAAATGTGCAAATATGACATTTGATCAAATTGAATATCCAAAAGTATATTTGATAAATGATGTTTGGTAGCCTTGTAATGTTAGAATAAGGTGCAAACATGCAATTAAGACCCACAACCATTTCTTTGCATCACAAATTTAACATCCAATGATTTAATAATGGAAATCATGTGAAGTTCATTCATTCATGGGTTCATATATTTCACACATAGATATCCTACATTAAAAACATGTTTGACATATGAACATATAGGATGATACAAAGTTCTTTCATTCATAAGTTTGTACTTCATTCATCAACACATTTACCCATGTGCCAAACGTGATTTCAACACACACAAAACATATGAACCTATGAATGAACAAAATTCACACAATTTTCATTATTAGATCATTCAATGTTTTATTTTTAAAGTAATGGGCTAACTAATCAAGATGACATGGAAAATTTAATTAGATATTCAAAAAATATATTTTAATAGTCATTTTTCACAAATTAACCTAAATTTTTATGACCCATCAAATGTCACCATATATTTCTATGTGCATGTGTATATAAAATGAATATAAAATAACCAAAAAATTAATATTAAAATATAAAAATACTAATTCCAATCCTTCAAAATAACATTTGGATAAATTATATTCATTAAATTTATTTCAAAGTTATACACATGTTCCCATAATACATTTGAAACATTGTTATAAAAGTAAATTTTCAAAAATCAACATTAACCTAACTTACAATTTAAAAATATGAAAAATTAAATCAATCACACCTTTCATGAGTTTTAATTTTTCACTTTCTATGTGACCTTTGCATATATGAAACACCTAACACTACAAAGCCAACATTGGCTAAAACAATGAAACCTTTCCTAACACTATATTAATTCATAAACAAGACATTAAAATATGTGAAAGATATAAGGGAGTTAACTTGAATACCTTGCCATCATCCTTCTCAAGTAAATGGTCAATTGTGAACTATTGCAAGTAACAACTTCATGTGCAAGTGCATTCTTTGGGCATGCCACAAATAAGGGACGTCACTACACTATTGCATGTAAATGATAAAATGTGTATAGGCATGACAAGTGTCACTAAAAAATGCTAAATCAACCTTGCAAAAAACAATAACTTACATCAAGAAAAATGGTAAAGGCTATCAAGAATGGGACAAGGCTTGTAGGGATGTTAATCTACCTCCTTACAAATTGAAAACATTATTGAAAATAAGCTTGGATAATAAAGTTGTGTTTTTCCAAGAGACCTAAGAATTTACAAATGCCATCAATATTTTTTTTTGTCAATAAAATGTTCATTTACAATCCAAGGTACCATGTGCGAAAACATGGGTAGTGGCTAAAGCCATGACTAAAACACTTAATTTAGTTGTGAAACATGTAGTTAATCAAATTTGAAGGTTTTGACTTCTTTCATATGTTTTTCATATGTTTTGCAAGTGACCTTGACCATCAATGTGAAACTACAAACTAATGTTATTATAAACAACAATGTAGCCCCTACTATAATGTGCAAACTATGATTTACAAATAGAGATTTTATGAATTATTGAATGGTTGTTTGAAGTCATGAAAGTTTTGGCCCCATTTCTATCCATATTTTAGACTTTGCATATAATATAGCACATTACATGATGACCTTCATGCTTGACCCAAGGTACAACGGCCAAGCTAGTGTTTGTGAGTTTGTTGGTTAAGAATGAGCAATGGAGATTGTTCACAAATATGGCTAGTAATGTCTCCTACCTATGCTTGTCAAGTGAACAACTTTTTAAATTTGTCAACTACTAGCCCTCTCTATAGCCCATCTATTGCAACGCCCACAATAGATCTTGATGATTCCTTGTTCGGTGGTTTATCGTGTACTACTTAAGGTTCAAAAGGCTTTTAATTGCAAAAATTTTAATGTTTTGGCAACATTACACTTCTATTGAAGAATGTGTTGAAAGCAAATTGTCACAAATAGTTGAATGTGACCTAGGGTAACATCAAAATTGGGTACTAAAAGGAAATTTTATAAATAATACCGTAGTATTTTCACTAGGAGAAAGGTGTACGTTTCCAATTAAGGCTTTTGATTTTTTTCAACTATAATTTTAGTTGCAAATGACACTTTCAATTGCAATTTTTTTGCAACCATTGACCATTTAAAACATTGAATCAACCCCAACACACAATTGAAAACAACATCCACATCTCACCTTGGGATTGAACAATGGGGTGACAATAATTTAATTGAAACAACATTACCATTTTAACCAATGGTTAATCACAACAACATTGGTTAAACTCAATTATAAATTGTTGATTAGACATTGAATGTTCCATGCTAACAAGGCAATAATGAACTTCATCTACCTACATGTCATCTCATTGTGGAATCAAAATCTCAACTATGTTACAACTTCTTTAAACAACTTCAACCAATAATTTAGTGGCACATGTCACCTAGGCATTAGTGGTTTATCATCAAAATGAGATAACCAATGTGTGCCATGTGTACAATGTGAAAATATCAAAATTATTGTATATTTAAAACCTCAATGTATTACATGTTATGTGGCTAAAATCAATATATCATGTAGGCATTTTTTTTAATTCAAATATTACAGGAATTAAATTTTGCCACATAATGTTTAATGGGAGTATGTATATGTCACATGTGTCAAAGTTGTGAAATTGTTGGAAAATAATTACAAGATAGTTGACATGTAGTTGTAAAATAGTTGAAAAGTAGTTGTGAGTTAATCAACATGTAATTGTGTGATGATTGAAAAATAATTGTAAGTTGATTGACATGTAATTGCAAGATGGTTGGTGTGTAGTCGTCACAACTTTTGCCATTTCTAGACAAGATAACCTCGAAATGTTCATAATCAACTATTGATTCAACTTAATCATAATACATTTTATAATTGTGACAAAATAAATCATGTTCATCTTTAATGGACATTTCAAGTACAAATGACATTTGAATAAAAAAAAAATCCATACAAAATTGTGTAAATTGAGTCAACAAGGTGTGAAAATTTAATCATATTCAATTGATTGACACCACATATACAAATCAAATCTAAATAGATATAGAATTTGCACACAATTGTAACAAACCCCATTGCTTATAATAAGAATTTGATTGCATCAAATGTGATGAAAATGGATGCAACTCCTCCTTTCCTCTCCTTATCACTTGTGATGACTTGCGCACATGCCAAAAATAAATATGTAAGAAAAATTGTCAATCAACTTTAATGAATTTAAACTCCTTGTCAAACAAAAGTATTATGATACAAATCATTACCCAATGCTAAAGAAAAAATAAGGGGAAAAAATCAAATTTTAAAAATTGAATGGCTTGCTTATAATAACAACTTGCTTGCATCAAATGTGATGACGTTGGATGTGTCATTTTCTTTTTTATTTAGTTGTAATATCCCAAGAAAAAATTTAAACAATGTTAATCAATTGTAATGAATAAACTTTGTTTCGAATGAAAACACCATATTTCATGAACATGAAATAATAAAACATTTTTTTATAAACTATGTGAGCAACATGTTTAAAAGTTTATAGATGTAGAATTAGCACAAGTAGAAGTTTTTATAAATTTTTTAAAGTATATAAAAGATGTAATTTGTGAATTCTTTTAAAAGACAAAGATAATCAAAGCTTCTACAAGACATAATCAATGGAAGTTTTAGAAAACATGGCTAGAGAAAGTTTTTAAAAGGTTATAATATTGTAAGAACTTATAAAAAGTTTAATTTATGGAACTTTTAAAAATGTTGACAAACTTTTAAAAAGGTCCATTGAATAGTATAAATAAAAGTTCAAAGGGCACCACCCTTCAATCTCACTATTGTGCAAGATGTGGTCTTTGACCCTTCATCCTCGTTAACACAACTTATGACCCTTGTACTTTTAATCCATTTCATACTTAGTGTGTATCATGTTTTGTTCAAACAATAATGTCATTTAATTATTGTTCGTTGTTAAGTTCATTATTTATGTCAAGGATGAAACAAAAATAGAACTTGGAGAAAACTAAAAGACTTGACAAACAACAAATTTGATGTCATAGACAACAAACTATGAATTTATTTTATTTTTAAATTCCAAAAAGATATTCAAAAACTATGATCAAAAGGTTCTAAATGTTTCCAAAAAATTTCTTGAAAAAATATGCTTGAAAATTTATAAAAGTTTTTAAAAATATCCATGAAAAATAGGCTTAGTAATTTCTAGAAGATGTAGAATTAATAGAAGCTTTTCAAAAACACGGTCAATGAAAGTTCTTTTAAATGTTGTCAATACAAGTTTCTAGAAGGTTATTTAATATAAACTAATGGAAGGCTTTAGTTGCTGAAACTTTCCAGAAGGTTAATGATTTTTTTAAAGGCTCCATTGGATAGTTTAAAAAGAGATCAAGAGGGCACCACCTTTTAATCTTGTCAGCATAAATAATAACCTTTGTACTTCTAGTTCATCTCATGCTTAATTTGCAACATGCCTTATTTAAGGTTCAAAAGCCTATTTAACTCTTGTTCATTACCAATTTTCTTATTTGTTAAGTCTTTTAGGTTTCCAAGTATAACAAGTTGATAACTAGTTGAAGATGAGGTTGTATAGTTTTTTCATTCACAAAAATTTGAATGGAATGAGGTTGATTGATTGTACAGTTATTGTCATGTCCAATTTCATGCATCACTTTTATGTTAAAAAATCTAGTTTGTGACAACATTAACAAGTAACTCCCTTAATTGTTCCAACTCACTTAATGTTCGTCTTTGGTCAAAATGTGCACTCCAAGAAGGTTCCCACCTTGGATCATTTTCTTATTGCAATAATATTATTGGTTCTTGCCCACTTGTAGATGGTCACATTTCATCTTGTTCACTACGTATTGGTATTTATTCTTCTTCATTTGAAGGACATGGTTGCTCTATTTCTTCAACTATTGATTGCATTGCTAATACTTTTGTTTCTTCTAATAATGATTCCAACTTGGTGTATTTAAATTAATTATTAATTAATTATAATCCTCTCCATCTATGATAATATTTTGGATTTTTGACAAATAATTTTACATATTTGATATATCAGTCTTCACTTGATTCTGTAAATGCATTTAGATCCCTTTACACATTCACCTTTTCATGAACCTTCTCTTTATCTAACATATGTTTTTGGTAGGATTTTTTTGGTTATCGTGATTAATTTTCATGTTCAATTGAAAACCTCCTACCTTAATCATATGGATTTGGTAGGGTTAATGGTAGCAACCCTTTGCATAATGGACAAACAAAGGATGATATCTTTTGTAACTATTTATCTCATTACATTAACCTCATTAGTTATTCTAAGTGCCCATAACAACCCACAAAAAATCCATTTTTCAATTAAGGTGTTAATATTTGGTTTACAATTTTTTTGTTTATTGGTAATAATTATTTTATGGTGTGTATCAAACATTTTTTCAATGAAGAATAGAGTAGGTATGCACATTATCACTCATAGCCATTATTTATAATTAATAAGTTCAGCTATATCAATCATCAAGGTTTTATGTTGCATACACGACATTTGGGTACCCCCATGCAATTTCTTCAAAATTAGTTCTTGTACATTCATCAATAATTCTTTAAATTTTTCAACAAGATAATTCCAATGATCCTTCTCTACTAAGTCTTGGTGTATGTAAATATTCAACAAAGTCCATCCATGTCAATTGTTTTGTTTTAGTCTCCTTTTAACTTCCTTATGGTTTCTTTCAACCACTCACTACCCCTTCTTACCATTAACATGATCTACCAATCTTCATACCATCCTTGATATATATTATCATAATAATCAATGAACATTTAATGGATTTTAGTTACTTCTTGTTCATCATATGTAAAAACAATTGAAATGTAATGACATGTTCAATCCCTAGCACATACATTAGGTTACTTTTCCCTCTATTATTTTCTAATTTATACACTCCTAATTGATCAACAAATCCACAAGGTTATATGATAGATAAAATACATGAAGTAAACAAAATCCGAAATCAACTTCATTGTTTCCAACCTTGCTTCATTTTCCATTTTTTCCCTTTGTCTTTAATTTTAACTATAATGATTCATTTTTCAAACATTCAATAGGCAAATAATATATTTTGTTTTGCAAGTATTATACATACATATTTTTTATGTTTGTCTTAATGACATACCAAGTCACAAGGCATCCATTTTAATAGGAGTTTATTAATGTTCAGTTTAGGAAGCCAAAATTCGTCACGAGGAAGATAATGGTTTGGTATAATGACAATATTGATGATCTTGTTGAGTGTCAATAAACATATTGGTAACCATCTTCTATGGTTTGTTAATTCTTTGATATGGATTGTTACAATGCCTTTTTCTAACATCCACACTTTAATTTCCACCATGAAGTTCAATAATAATCACTTGTAGAACTTTTAATGTTTCATGGAATAAATCTATAAAACAATTTACTTATGTTTTTCAAGTTTATTTCACGAGGTCTATATGAAATCGGCCTATGCCCATCCATATTATGTTGTTTTAACAATTCCTTGACTTTTTCCACTATTATAATTATTAAAAAATATGTATCAATTTATCATTAAACATTTTGATGATAGATTATTTGTGTTGCTACAAATCATTCTTCATGTGAATAAATTTGCAAAAGTTAGCAATTGACATGCTTTTAGTAAATTTAATTGTTAGCAATTGACATGCTTTTAGTAAATTTGAATTGCATTTTTTTTACCTATAACCTCCCATATAAAACCCTTCTTCTAATTCTCTTTTGTTGGTGTTCTATAGATTAATAGGTTTAATCAATAGAATCCTAAATCATATTAATATAATTCTATCAAACTTTACATAGAATTTGGATGTACTGTTTTTTTCATTATAATTATAATGACAAAAAATCCTTTTTAGAAGAATTTTCAATTGGTTAATATATATTTTTATTATCATTGCAAGGGAAAAAAAATCTCATTCTAATCACATCCTACTTGAAATACATCAAACATCCATAATTTGAATAAGTGAATTTATATTGATTTTCTTGCTTTCATCACTCATGTAAATAAAATGGTAAGTTGCTAATATTCAATGAATTATAGTGAAAATCAACGAGCACACAAGGACCAAAATCCTTTTTGTTGCATTTGATAGTTGGGATACATCAATGGTCAAAATGTAATATTTTAGATTCCACATCATTGTGTTACCATGAAACTTTTTAAAGATGATTTGCTAATTTTTTAATGGAAGTGCTTTAAATTTATCAACAAAATAATTCCAATAATAATTTTTAGGTTGATTTCTTAGTGTTGGTAAAAATCCCTTTAATGTCCAACCATACCCATAGTGCTTGTTGAGTAATTTCTTAACCTCATCAAGTGAAATAATTAATTGATCCCAAGAAATGAAACATGTTTGCATCAATCACTTAATCTTGGGCATTTTGATACTCCTTTTGTTTAAACCATTTTTATTAAAATAAAAACCCCTTTCACAACTTGTCTTTTCTGATTAAAAGTGTCATTTGCAACTATTTGGTAGATAGTTGCAAATGATTGAAATAATTACAAAAAACAATTTTAGTCACATAATACAAGTTGCAAAATGGGGTTTTTTAAAAAATATTTTCAATAGATTCTCCCAATGAAAAAACAATTTTGGAAAATTGTATACAAGATTCACACCTATATATCTCTAAGATCATTTATTATATATGTTTATGGTTCCTTAGCACAAATGGCCTCAATATAGTTCTTTTTTTGATTTGTTTATCCCATTTGTTAAAAGTAGCCACATAATATAAATTCAAACTTTACACATTCACCTCAACTTCTCCCATGAAGTTGATTAATTGAATGATTCATCCCCCTAAATGGTTGCCATATAATTAATGATAAAATTTTATGGTTTTTTTTTAGGTTTTATTGTTATTAAGTTCTTGTCCATCTATTACCCCGGAAACCATGTGTTGGAATAATTAGGGTAGCCTTCAACATTAGGGATGTTTTCTAAACCATAATATTGTGCTAAAATTATTCATGCAATTTAAAGATCATCTTGAAGCCTTTTACTAAACCTTTCTTCATTAATTATATCAACCTACTATTGTCATCATTTTACTTAACAAATTGTTCCTTTGCAGAATAATTCCAAGGCCATTTTCTTTTACTTTCACAAGAATTATTATTGTAGCAATCCCCCCACAATCTCAACATACACACATACATCACCACACACTCCCAAGCATGATCAAATGCATTATTTTAATAATTGCAAAATTACAAAAAAAATTGAAAGAAAGTTTGTTATTTTATTTTTCTATTATATATTCATTATACCAAAATGTGCCTTAGTTCATTTTAGATTTCACTAGATTTTGAGTGAATTTGGACATTTTTATCATGGTGAAACTGGTTAACCCCCTAATGTACGAGAACTGGTTGTTACAGACAGTGACTTGGTTCATTAGTATTTAGTGAAATACAAATTTACCAAGACATTTCACTTGTTAATTAATTAATTAGGTAACCTTAATCAGTTAAATTTAAATTATTTAATATTTAATGTAATATTTAATATTATTAATAATTTTCATGATTTTTAGCCTATGAATTATTGACACAGATCACTAGCTATGCTAGATTAAAAATTTAACTTAGGTACATAGGTCATGTAATCAATTTAAGTAGACACTTATTTTAAGGAACTACATAGGAGAATATTCAGTCAATTTACCACTATTGACCACAAACACACCATTTGTGAAGTTTAATCCCTTTACTTCTAGGATGGAGGTAAACACCCTTACCATCAAATCATCACAATTATTGTGATAATGTGTTGCATTGCATTTTATTTATCAAATATTTCAACATTACAAAAATATAAACATTGAAAATTCATATCTTATTGAGATTTTGTCCAAATGAAATGATTAAAGTTTAATTTAATTTTTTTTCAATAATGCACATAATTACATTTATTTCCTTTTGAAAATGTAAAATCATTTGAACAATTTTTTTATGAATATCACTAATCAATAACATTTTAATGATCATTCTTTTGAAAAAAAATTGTTTAATAAATGGATAACATATTTGTTACTATAATCATATTGCCTATGTTAAGCTACTTTTAATTATTCTAGGGCTACTTTTCATTTTTAAAAATTATTTCACCTTACATTTTTTATGGCTATTTATGGTCATTCTGAATTTTGTTTGTTATTTTTATTTATTTCATCCTAGGTTTTTTTTGGTTATTTTAAATTAATTTTCTTTATTTTATGTTATTTTTGGTTATTTTAGGCTATTTCTGTCGCAACCCTAGCTTTGGGCTCACAACCAAAGCAAAGGGGTTACAAGGTTGCAGACCAAGAGAAAGCCCGGGAGTCAAGGCAAAGAGGTTGCAAGGGTGCGGGCCAAGAAGAAGCCCGGGAGTCACCTCACATACTTCGAGGAGTGTAAGAAAGTGTGAAGGAGTATGAGGGAATGAACCCTCACACTCCCAAGGCAACTCCCACTTTGAGAGATGGAGTCCCGGTGGACTCCCGAAACTTCAAAAAGCGATTTCAAGGGTCAAAACTCAATGGCTTGTGGCGTTCTTTATATCATTTGAAAGCTCTTGAAACGTAAATGTTTAAAATGGGCTCGCATTGTTCATTTGGACATCTAAAACACAAGTTATGACCAAAAGAAGAGCTGCGAATCAAATTACCAATTTGACTTTCGATTAGAAAAAATCAGGAATCGACCCGATTTAATTGGTTGCAAAGGGCGTACGACACACCGTTGGAAAGCTCTCGACGAGAGCTACAACTTTGCTTCAAACTGCATCTCGATCCGAGGTCTTTTTGCAAAGTTATGGGGCTCCAAAGTCGTGGGAGTCCCAACTGGTGTGATTTCGGGACTCCCATTAGGGAGTCACGGGAAAGAAAAACCATTTGGATGTGGGCTCCATGGCTAGCCACAGAGTATACTATAAGGGGGAAGGTGGTGGCTTCCCCCAAGTCCGGGCCGTGGTCAGTCTAGTGTGTCGGTGTTGCCCGTGGCTCGTCCTAGCACCAAAGGTGTTCCAACTATGCACTAACCACTTTGTGTGCGTTGTGTGCAAGCCCGTGTGAATGAATGAAACTTGTCAACTCTTCCTAGTCCCATCCCGAAGCTCCAACACACCCCTCTACCCCTCAAAGTGTTGTGAGCTAGGGAGTGTGCCCCGACTCCTCCCTCTTCTGATGTCTTCTACTTGGACTCACATTTGAGTCCTTCAAGGAGTTGGGAGTGCGTCAATTTCACCTTAAATTATTTCGACTATTATAAGTTATTTTGGCTACTCTATATTCTTTTAAACTATTGTAAGTTATTTCATTTTAAGTTATTTGCGGCTATTATAAATTATTTTTGGTTATTCTAAATTATTTCATCTTAGATTATTTTATACTATGTGAGGCTATTGTTGGTTACTTTTGGTTATTTTAGGTTATTTCGCTTTATGTTATTATTGGTTATTCTAAGTTATATTACCATAGGCTATTTGTGGCTATTTTATTGGAGGTTATGTTGGTTATTATATTGGTGGCTATTATTGGTTATTATATTAGTGGTTATTGTTGGGTATTCTATTAATGCCTATTGTTGGTTATTCTATTGGTGGTTATTGTTGGTTATTATATTAGTGGTTATTGTTGGGTATTATATTAGTGCCTATTGTTGGTTATTCTATTGGTGGTTATTGTTGGTTATTATATTAGTGGTTATTGTTGGGTATTATATTAGTGCCTATTGTTGGTTATTCTATTGGTGGTTATTGTTGGTTATTATATTAGTGGTTATTGTTGGGTATTCTATTAGTGGTTATTGTTGGTTATTCTATTCGTGGTTATTGTTGGGTATTCTATTAGTGCCTATTGTTAGGTATTCTATTAGTGCCTATTGTTGGTTATTATATTAGTGCCTATTGTTAGCTATTCTATTAGTGGTTATTGTTGGTTATTATAGTGATTGTTGTTGGTTATTCTATTAGTGGCTATTGTTGGTTATTTTATTGGTGGCTATACATTCCTTTAGTGCCTATTGTTGGTTATTATTCTATTAGTGCCTATTGGTGCTTATTCTATTGGTGTTTATTCTATTAGTGCTTATATATTCTATTGGTGGCTATTAATGCCTATTCTATTCATGTTTATATATTTTATTAGTGATTATTAATGCCTATTTTATAGTGCTTATATATTTTATTAGTGGCTATTGGTGCCTATTCTATTAATGGCTATTGTTGGTTATTTTATTAGTGGCTTTTAGTGCCTATTCTATTAGTGGCTATTGGTGCTTATGTTATCGGTGGTTATCTTATTATTGGCTGTTAGTGCCTATTATATTGGTTGTTATTATGGGTTATTTTATTAGTGGCTATTGGTGGTTATTTTATTAGTGGCTATTGGTTATTTTATTATAAGTTATTGTTGGATATTTTAGCTTATTGGTAGTTATTTTATTGTAAGTTATTTTAAATTATTTTTCATAGGTTATTATTGATTATTTTAAATTATTTTACCTTAGGTCATTATTTTTATTTTTTATTTTTTAATTACTATATTTAGATAAAATAACTTATACAATAAACTCTCTCTAAACTAATACTGTGTAAATTAATATTCTCTCTAAACTAATATGCGGGCATAGGCCCGTGGCGAAGGAAGGTATTCAATATATTTGTGTAAACTAATATCCTCCATAAACTAATATCTTCCGGCCGGTCCCAAGGATATTAGTTTAGAGAGAGCTTACTGTATTAACATAAAGTAGAATGACCTTAAATAAATTGAAATAGTATATATTAAATTAAAAGAAAATAACTTAAAATATAATTTATAATAACTTAAGGTATAAATTAAAATAATTAAGGTTGCCTAAAATAATATAAGGTATATCATAAAGTAACATAGGGTATTTAAAACAACTACATAAATTATTACTTTTATCACTATAAATTATAATAATGAATTATGTCAATTAGTAGTGAAATGCAATGTTTACATAATGATATTACAGTTAAATAACTTTGACTATGGTGAAATCATTGAAATGTAGTAAATTTATTTTACTTTTAAAGTCCTATAGTGATTTAAGCTAGTGAACTACACCTCACTTTTGTACTAGTGATTGTTTATAATTATTTACAACTACATTTGACTATCCATTTTTGCCAATGATTACTTTAGTTAGTTTTTTTACAACATTTAATAATATATGTTCAATTAGCCTTTAGATTAAGTAAAGGAAGAAATTGATTGTTTGTTATTTCTGGTTATATTATTGTTTGGTTGTCTCTTGAATCCATGTCTACTAAATTCAATTAGGATTTTATCATAATTCTCATGGCTTGGATTCCTAGGACATGTTCAATCCATCAAGCATATCCTACAACATGGGACCTAGGCCACAAATGTCCAAGCCCCCCAAGTAGTCAAAGGTCATTTGGTCTAAATCCCATGCCAGCCATGGCCATAATATCCTAAACCCCATGCTATCACATCCCAACCCCTAGCAACCTAGGATCATTTTATCCTAGGCCCCATGTTGTTGTGTCCTAAACCTTGGGCCTTCTCCTAGCCCCTAAGTAACCTAGGGTTCATTCCATTTTGTCATGGGCCCATGGTGTGCAATGTCCTAAAGCACATACCACCTTGTCCTAACCATTAAAAGGTCTAAAATCACTTTTCATGGCAGTAGGTCACTTGTCCTAGGCCCCAAGCAAGTTATGGGGGCCTCAAAGCACCCATTTTTGGGCCCTAGGCACGAAAGGTCTATTTTTGGTCATGGCCCAAGGGCACTCTATTTTCGCCCCCAAGCCACTTGTCCCGGTCGATGTGCTATTTGAACACATAACAGAACATCTAGGGTCAGTTTGTGCCATGGGCCCAAGTTTGGCTTGTCTCAACCCCCAACCGGTGATTTTTTTTTATGGTAAACGTTTTTGTAAAACTTCATTTTTTAGTGTAAATTAGACAAAAATGCTAATTTTTTGGGAAGAATCACCGAACTTTAAACACCACAAAACTGGGGGAAAAAAAAATCACTACCCCCAAAAAGGGGTTTTTGTTTTCAATTTTATGATGATAGCTAAAGTGGCAATCATCCAGAAGATGATTTAATTAGATTTGGCTGAGTTCTAGATATGAAAGTATAGAAAGACCTATGTAAGGCGGTTCTAGGTGTTTAAAAAATCAAAATAAAAAAAAACTAGCCAGTTCCATGTATTTCCAAACATTAGAATTGAAGAATCAACTAGTTCCGGTTTCAAGTATTTAAAAAATGTGAACAAACCACAATACTTTGCCAATATTCATAGCTCTTTGTCAATTCTTTCCAGGTTTTTTTTATTTTTTAAAGTTTTCTTACAAGTCAGTTTTGGGGACGAAAGGTTTCACAAAATGCAAACCATCAATTATATACCTATATAATTGGTTTGATTAAATTGGCAAAAAAACTAGTGTTGTATTTAAGAACTGCCCAAAATTGGAAAAAAAACCCATGTTGATTGAGTGTTTTCTAGGTTCTAGGAGGAACCTTTTAGTAGGACGGTTCTTAATATTTTCAAGGGACTGGAATGGGTTGGGTTTTTGTTCTTTTTTTAAAAAAAAACAAATATGTAACCCAATTCTAAATCTGATTTTTAATTAATGTGCGGGTTTTGATTCTGATTTAATAACCACTTTCAAGCTTGGGTTGGTTCCATAACCATCGAATCCAATTAACCTCCAATTTTACCAATAACCAAATATCAAAATGGACAATGAAAAAAAAACTAAAAACCTTGAACTTTTATCTGAAGGAAAAAAAATTATTACAAAGTTATTAAATTGTCAAATGAACTGAGACCTGCTTTCAATTAGTATATTCTTACAACCTAGACCCTTGGGTTGGGTTCCAGTTCTCATAGCAATTAACTTGGAACTGGGTATAAAAACTGACCCTCAGGTTCGGTTTGAGACTTAGTTTTGAGTAGATTCTTATGAATCAGACCCTTGAGTCTGGTTTCAGTTCACATAGCAATTTGGAACCCATCTTCGGGTCCAAATTTCTACATTTATTTACATAGGTCTTTTTCTACTTTCATATCTAGTATGTAAGCCAACTCTAATTAAATCATCATCTGGATGATTGCCACTTTAGCTGCATCATAAAATTGAAAAAATAATCCCTTGCCGAGGCTAATGATTTTTGTTTTAGTTTTGTGGTGTTTATAGTTTGGTGATTTTTCAAAATTTTCTAGTTTTTTGGGTATAATTTACCCTAAAAATGAAGTCTTCCAAAAAAATTATCATAAAAATTGGTTGGGGGTTGAGACAAGCCAACCTTGGGCCCATGACACAAGTTGACCCTAGATGGTATGTTATGTGTTCAAATAGCACATGGACCAGGACAAGTGGCTTGGGGGCCAAAACAGGGTGCCCTGGGGTCATGACAAAAGTAAACCCTTGGGTGCTTGGGCCCAAAAACAGGTGCCTTGAGACCCCTTAACTTGTTTGGGGCCTAGGATAGATGGCTTATTGCATATTCAAAATGATTAAAAACCTTTTAACGGTTAGGACAAGGTGGTCTGGGCTCTAGAACATTGCACAACATGGTCAAATGACAAAATGAAATGAAACCTCTAGGTTCCTTAAGGGCTAGGAAAAGCTGGCCCATGGTTTAGGACATGACAACAAGAAGCTTAGGATAGAATGATCTTAGGTTGGCAAGGGTTGGGATGTGATAGCTTGGGGTCTAGGACATTAGGGCCATGGGTGGCATGGGGCTCAGACCAAATGATCCTTGACTTCTTGGGGGTTTGGACATGGTGGCCTAGGGCCCATCATAGGACATGCCCGATGTATCAAACATGTCCAAGACTCCAAGCCATGAAACTATTCTACAACCTACCACAAGCCTAAGCCAAAATTCATAATGTTACCACGCCTTCAAGGATGATCGTTTTGGATGTAAAATATGTTCATATAAAATATATAGATTAAAATTATAAGCTTGTTCCCATTATGTGTTCCCAAAAACCCTAGGTAGCTTAAGGCCCAAGACAAAATGATCTATGCCTTGCCCAAGACAAGACATTGACAAGGTATCTTTCATGTCAAGGGACCTTAACCAAAGGAATCTTTCAAAAACCCTAAACCCTAAACCAAAACACTCATTTTTAACACTTTTTTTCAAAGGATATGGGAAATTTAAATCCAAATGAAAAATATTTAATGATTGTTAAAATGTTGAAATGATTTGATACATCATATATAAGGGACATCCAAATATACATGCATAAATATGTTTCATTGAAAAACATTCATACTAAAACTAATGAACATTTGGATTTTTTGGACATTGCCATAAAATATCGATTTTCCAATGCATTAATTAACAAACCTAATAAGATTGAAAACAAAACTATTTCAAAATTCATAAGTTTAAGCAATCAATAATTCTAGCAGTATATCCACATGAAATAGACTCACCTCTTATAAGAAACTAATTAACACCATCCAAATTTATAAACAATCTTTTAAAGAATCATAATTTGAACCCTAACCAAGACTTCTAATACAAGTACAATGTAAAGAAAATTAGAATCCTAAATATATAAACTTAAGTGTGATTTAAGAAAAAGCTTTCCATCATACCAACTTCTATTAGTGCAAAAGCATTTTCTTTTGTTTGCAAAATTAGGCAAGGTTTTGGGTTTGGGCTAACTTTAGATTTGATTGGGCTATTGTGAGTTTGTTTAACCTCCTCTATTTGTGATTCATTGTGAACATACCAATTTCCAAAGGTTCTACCCAAAAACAACAATCACAAAAAAAGAAAAAGGATTACAAATAAAAAGACCTAAGTCATACCATGATCTAGTACATGTTGTCCTAAGACAACTACCAACAAAAGCTTATGTCAAATATGTTATGTCAACTACCAACAGCAAATCATAAATCCAAAGTTCAAATGGGAAGTGGGTCCCCTTGGGGTGGAAATGAGATGGTAACCAACCCTACTGTTAGGGCTAGACTTATAATGGATCTTGTCTCCATATTTTCATGGAGGTTTCATAAGAAGTCTAAAGTGTTGGGGGTTACCACTAATTTAAACTCCAAATAGAAATGGACCAAAGTAACATTTTTGGACAACAAAGCGACTGTGGAGAAGCTCATAAGTGGAAGGATACACACAAATCAAAAGTTTGATAATAAAATTAACTTTAAACAAAGAAAGGATTAACCAAATTTCACCTGATAACTTAAACTCCCTTCATGACCAAATCAAAATTAGGTTAGTCACTTGAATTCCTTATTGGTCATTTGAATTTTAAAAAATTCTTACAATCTTTTCACCAAATCTCTAGAAAGACCCAATAGTTTGCAATCCAATAGCCCAAGCCCATTTGGCAAGAGCTCAACAAAAGTTGTATGTGCCATTGAACAATTCAATATTCAATGGGTGTTGGAGTATGGTATTGCAGATTACTCTCAAAAGGCACATACCTAGTGTAGGCATATGTTGGTGACTTTTCTTTGCAAGAAGCTTCCATGGAAGTGAAAAAGAAGATGATTTTATATTCACAGTTTTGGATATGAGTACTTTGATAATTGTACCCTTTACAGGTCCAATTGTTAATGAAGGTCCCAAAGTATCCCATGGAGCATGTGCCATTGAAGATATTTCTAAAACATTATCTAGTTTTAATGAGGAAATATGACTCAAAATTCAATTTCATTATTTCTAAATAACAAACACATGAACTGTTTTGAGTTTTGACCAATGTTGTTGGCCAGTTATTGATTTTTTTAAATGACCACCAGGTAAGTTCTTTTTACCTTTAATTTTTGAAAAATCAAACATGTTATCAATATCAATATTTTTTTGGTTTTTGGGTAGGTCATCAACTAATCAGCTGATAACCACTTGGTTGTTAACTGGTTATAATGTTTTTAAAATTACATTTATTATTTATTTAGTATAATTTTTAAAAGATTGATAACCTGCTTGGATGAGAATCAGGTCATCCAGGTAGAATTATTAATTATTTTAAAATTTCAATATCATGCGATTATCCAAAAATCAAGAATCAATTGGTGGGTTCTTAAAATCCGGCTTGGTAACCAGCTTGATAAGTGGGTCAAAACTCAATAACCGGCCAACATTGTTGTTTTTGACCATTGTTGGCTGAGTCTGGGTCTCCGAATTTAACTCAACAGGTCTACATGGAACTAGACTTGTCTTGAAACCAAACCCAATGGGTTTACATCGACTACCTTAGGATGGTTACAAGGTCCAGGCCATAAGTTTAGATAGGGGCTAGGGTCCTAAGTCTTTAGGTTTGAGGCTTTCTCTGTTGGAGGTTGCATCCCATGGGATGAAAAAATAGGAGTCAAATGATTGATGTGTGGAACAAAAAAATAATATATACTATAATTGATATGTAAAACAATTTTTTAAAATGTACTAAGAGAGTCCATGGCAATAATAAGATTCCCATTATGGTAGTTTAGGGTAAGACTTAATAGGGTAGTTACATGTAATTTGGCCACATTTTTTACGGTTGCTTTACACTAGGGTTCAAGTTGAACCAATCCAATTCAAAATTGACGATCATTTTTGGCTTAGAAGCTTAAGTTTGGCTGTTTTTCAAATCCACACAAGTGTTGAACAAGAAAAATAAAATGAGTTGGTTGCTTTAGGGTGTGGTTATTTTCTTGTCACTAAATTCTTGAGTTCATGAATAAGTAGCTCATTGCATAATGGCTCTACCTCTTATGCAAGTGCAAACCGAAAAAAAATGAAATTTTTTTATAAAAAAATGTTCAATGTTCATGGGCAAGTGACTGATTGTGGAATGAATTTTTAAAAAAAAAAGTAATAATAGAAACTGAACCCATCGTAAAATCAAAACTAAAATGTCTTACATAAATTAGACTTGTCACAAAATTGTCAATCGATAAAATTTGAGCCCAACTCGCAATCCATGAGTTTTTTTTTAAAAAAATACTAAGAGAATATGAAAGTGGAGGGTTATCATTTAAATAAACAAGACTAAACCTAAACCCAATAATGGTTCCAACAAAGAAAGAAAAACAAGACCCAACCAACATTGTTTTGACCACCCCAGGTAAACATAATAGCTTTTGAAGCATGTTTGCTATGGCATTGCTACAATTACAGTCAGTTGATTATATAAGAGCAGTTGTCTTCATAACAAAAGTTAAAGCTCTAACACAGTTATTGTCATCGTCCATCCATGCAAACCTGGATTTTCCAAATGTGTAACATCCAAAAGGTTTTGGGTGCTTCCATCATAAGCGCTTGTAGAGTGTCAAGAGGTACCTTACATCTCTTTGACTATTTGATATCTGTTTATGGAGGAAGGTTGTTTGTTTGTTTGTTTTGTTTTGTTTGTACTTTTGAGATCCACCAAACCAAGACGCTACAGATGGGGTTCTTGGTCTCTTTGGAAAGCTGTTGATGTGGAGTTGACAAACAGGAAAAGCCAACCCGAAGAAATAGCCAAATAGGGAACTAGCAACACGGTTATGTGAACTTAGCAATTGGACAAAGGGGACTTGGAAAACAAGCCAAGTGAACTGGGCAAAACACCCCTGCAATTGGGTATTCTAGACATTCCACATATTTCCCCCAATGTTAAGCCTAGTGTATTCAGGAGGTCTGTAGCACCATAATAAGCAATAGGGGCTGACTTGCTGATGTGTCTCTTGCTGATTGGACCTGGATGTGTCAATTTTTTATTTAGTTAGAGTAGGGCAGTCCAGGTGCAGTAGCTTGCATCCTCGTACACATAACTTCTGTTAAGACATTTTCAAGCTTCTGATTGGCCCTCCCCTTGTCTCACACAATGCAAAACTTCTCCCTCTCTTGTTTCGTCCATCTACAAGGAAGATTACGAAATTTTTCATCCATTTGTAAGAAGATTATGAAACTTTTCATCTGTGCACATTCTCCCTCTCTTGTTTCGTCCATCTACAAGAAGGCGATGAAATTTCATCCATTAAATAAGAAAATTATGAAACTTTTCATCTGTGCACATTCTCCCTCTCTTGTTTAGTCCATCTACAAGAAGGCTATGAAATTTTTCATCCATTTATAAGAAGATTATGAAACTTTTCATCTGTGCACATGAAGGTTATCGGCTATGCTGGACAGCATTTATGTGAGTGAGGAAAGACCCAACCTCCTGCAAAAACTGAATGTGTAAAACAAATTTTTTGAACTAAAAAAATGCCTGAAAACCTCATAAAATCCCGCAGCCTGATGTTGTTTGACTTGGGCTTCCAAAGACACGAGTCTCAGCAAGCAAGGGACAATTATGCGGATGTTGCAAAACAACCCAAAAATTGATTTGCTTATTTGAGGTGCCTTATTATTGTTGGGTAGTTGATTGGTGTTGGAGCTTGCAGTGTTTTCCTTTCCAATCTTGTGATGTAGCTGCAGATCCATAAGAAGAAGGTTTACTCAGATTTGCTTATTTGAGGTGCCTTATTATTGTTGGGCAGTTGTTTGGTGTAGGAGCTTGCAGTGTTTTCCTTTCCAATCTTGAGATGTAGCTGCAGATCCATAAGAAGAAGGTTTACTCAAATTTGGCTGTCCGGGAGGGAGATATGAAAACAAAAATAGTTAAGCATCCTTGTATATGGTTGGTTGGCTACTTACTGGAACCTAATTTAGAAATCTGATGAATTTTATTTCTATTTTTGAAATTTGGTGATTAAGGCCCTCAAAAATCACTTCTCATAATTTCTATTTAAAAACCAACAGGGAGGCCGAAATTTCGCCAGACAGAAGGAGCTCATAACAAGGGCCACAGCTGAGCAGTTCTTTCTTTACTTTTAAGAACAACCTCTGGTTCTGGTTCTGGTTCTGATTCAAATGCCCCACCCTTTGTGGAGGAAAGGTTTCATTTGGTAGTGTGCTCTCCAAAGTCCACATATATAACACTAGAAATTTTCTACAATTGCTTTACAACTGTTTTAAAATAACTAATTGATATGGGTTTCAGGTTTTGCCTTTAAACTATAATAGGGGTATTTCTTTCTTTGATTGGAATTGCTATTGGGGGGTCTTGTTTTGTGCCTTTTTTAATTTATTGAGCTCTCACTCTCACATTGACAAACTTTCCTCCATCCTCCATGCCACCACAAGATCCAAACAACCAAAATCTTCAAAAGTTCTCACATCCTGGAAGCATATCAAAAACTCTTCACCCACCTCAGCCACAGAAACTGCAATCTAACTAGGTACCCATGCACTTATGAAGGTGTATTAGCCTAGACCAAGAAATGTCAATGAACCATTTTAAGAATTTATAGTTTTCAGGTAGCCAATTAGATAACTCAACATGCAATTATAGTCTGGACCAGATCTAGACCCATAAGGTTTATTTTAATAAAATTTAAGTCTTTTATAGAACAAAGGTAGTCCTCAAAAGTCATAGTTTGATTATTGGGGTGGACCCTTTTTGCAAATGGATGAAAAAGTGACATATGGATGGATGAAATGTTTAGCGTATGTTTGCAACATTATTATGATTTTATTGCGACTTTCTTTTTCAACTTTATTACAATTTTGTTTCAATTTTATCAAGAATAAATAGGTTCAAGTTTGATGACAGGGAGATAGTTAGGTTGGTAGGTAATATGTAAATAGGGTGGAGGTAAGTAGATAAGAAGATACCCAATACATGAGTAAATTATCATTACCTAGAGATTAGGTACATATTATCTACCAACCTGCCTACTTAAACTAGTTAGGCATGTATGTTAACTAGCTATCTAGTGAGGTTAGACCTAGGTAAGGCAATTATTAGACAAGCTAAGTGGGTAACTAATCTAAGCAAACTATTAGTATATATTTACATATTATTTACCTTTGTAATATGTATGTACGTAGGTAATAACTAGCTAGCCAACTTAGGCTAGTTAGACCTAAGTAGGTATAGGTAAGTAGATATTAAGTAAGTAAGTAGCTAAGCTAAGTAGATACTTACAATTTTTATTTAATCATGGTGTAATCATTTGTCAATTTGTCAAATGTTCAACTATTTTGGTAACTTTCATTTTTTTTTATATAGATTCCAAATTGGATGCATGCAATACATGAAGTAATGTTTAGTGGTAAATTCAAATTTTGAATTATAGTTGCAACCAATTGTGATTTTGTAAACTTGCATAATCGAAAATTAGGCAACATTTCAACTTAGAGAATTGACCTCTAACAAACTTGGTCCAAGGACATATGAAAATTATAAAACTTTAACTAAGCGAATCCATCTTCCTTTTGCTCACTTGAATTTTTTTTATCCTTTTAACCTCTCCATAGTCTTCTTTAAGCCATCCCTTAAAGTTCATTGACATGGTATTCTCATTTTAAAAATAACTTTTTCATTGAATATTTTTTTACATTTTTAATTTTGGCACACGCAAGTCATCTTAAATGATGAACAAAAGAAAGGATGCATTCAACTTCATCACATTTGATACAAGCCAATTGTTATTATAAGTGAACCATTCAACTATAAACATTTGATTTTTTTGTTCTTTTTTAAACATTGGGAAGTGATTTGTACCATGGTGTTAGGGATAAAACAAATATGCAACTTGGAAAAGATTATATGAACTTTACAAATTGTCATGGATAATAAACTATGAAGGAACTTTCTAAAAGTTTCTAAAAGATCCTTGACAAATATGTTTTAAAGTTTTTTAAAATTTCCAAAAAGATCCATGAAAAATAGGTTTAGAAGTTTTTGAAAGATGTAGAACTAAAAGAAACTTATAAAAGAAATTGATAGAGGTCAATAGAAGCTTCTAAAAAACATGGTTGATGAAAGCTTATAAAAAATGTGGTTGGCACAAGTTTTTAAAAGGTTATTTAGTATAAATTGATAAAAAACTTAATTGAAAAAAAATTCTAAGAGGTTGATGATCTTCTAAAAAGTTCAAGTGGATAACATTAAAAAAAGGTCCATATGCACCATCCCTCAATCTTGCCAATGTAAGTTATAACCTTTGTACTTCTAGTTCATTTCATGACTAACTTGCATTATGCCTTGTTTAAGCAAAAAATTTATAATTATTGTTCATTATCAAATAGTTTAGAAGGTCTAAATTTTTTAAGGTGTACCAAAATCTTGTCACAATGTCACCTTTTTCCGTCTTTTTTACTTGGTCCTTTTTTATAATGTAAAACCACATTTATGGATGATTATGATGGAATCTACCTCGTTATTTACAATGTTGGTGTTGGATTAAATACATCCACATGAAATTGGCATGTCATCCACAAATTATGCTTGAATTTAATTGTGACATTCCACTTGGCTCTTTTTTATTTATGGTGAATTTTTGCAATGTGGTGACAAATGTTTTTGTGAAAGTTTTCATTTTTTAGTGTAAATGTGAAAAAATTGCTATATACATGAAAAAAATTGCCAAACTTTTGAAACCACAAAATTGAAAAAAAGCCACTAATTACATTGAATTAATAAACAATTTTTAATGCCATTTTTAATTAGCAACCAATTGCACACTAGAGTGTTTCAAATTTTTTTTGAAATATTTCCACACATAAAACAAAAAAATCAGGCTTATATTGATGACATGTTTTATGTGTTTTCATTCTTATATTCACAAGTTCAATTTGAAGATCAATGTTGATGTAGGTGTTGTTTAAGATAATTGGAAGTGAATTAATTACCAAAGGATTAAATATCAAAATAAAAATGTTTTAATGTTACAGAAAAATATCAATAAATGTTCAACACTCACTTGAATTCCCTAACTTTTCCAAATGCTCAATTTTCTTATGAAATATAGCCAAATTGCTTCAATCATTTGGATGCATTGAAATAGATGATTGAACATTGAATATTCAGGATTATTAATAATGTCATGAAATTCACACAATTGATTGTAGATGTAACCAACAATAATTACTTCTATGCATATTTTAGCTTGAGTTTAATTGATTTAAATTAGTCTAACTTTTCTATGAACTTTGGAAAAATGAACTTGACACTAATGTCATGTTGGACAAATTAAAAGCCTTTTATAAGGTAAAGACTTAGAATAAAATGTCTTCTTTTTTGGTAACGTTGTGAGCAAAGTTAACAATTGAAGACCTAATTTCTACTAGTGTAAATCTGAACAAGATGAATTTTAATTAAGACAAATGAGAAAAGTTGGAAATTGAAAAACATATGGTCACATCTATAATATGCTTAAGGGGTGGATGGAAGTTGTCAACTAGCTTATCAAGGATTGTGGATTGTGATGTTCATTAAATCATCATATCACTCAACAAATTTTGTGTTTCTAAAGCATTTGTTCTAATCAAAATGCCCAACTTTGTGAAAATGTTATGGTCAAAGTCCCCATAACACCATTAAATCTAAAAGCCAATTAGGCCTATTTATCATGTCATATATGCTTAGATTAAAGAACACTTTAATATTACAAGAATATAAGAAAATGGGCCAATTGATTACAAATCATTCTTTTGATTTTAAGGTAAGAAGCACATACATTTGACAAGAATTGTACACCCAATATCAAGATTTTGTGCATGCAACATGCTTTTGTGCTAATGCTTTTCATATTTTATGCCTAAATGGACATGTTAGAACCAAAAGTTCAAACATTGAAGGTTAAGAATATTCAAAATGTATGTTGAAAAAACATTTATCCAAAGTAATTTTCTTATAAATTAATAAATTTCATGGAGATTTGTCTTCAATGTAATTACAACCTTGGAGCAACCAATGCCATAACCCAAATTCAAATTGGGGAAGGCAAAAACATGGCCTAGAACTCACAGAAATTTTGGTTTTTGCAACTAGAACATGCAATTGAAAATTAGTTGCATGCAACACATGCAACTAGATTTTGCCCTAGTTGCATATAACAAATTCCAACAAACATGTAATTGCACACAACAATTTGTATTTGACATGTATATGCATTGTCATTATACATTTCATCCATTCATATTTTACACAAGTTGCATGTGCAACTATGTGCAACCAAAATGGTGACCGTTTTTTGTGTGACCCTTGTCCATTTTTAAAAGTGAATTATGTAATGAGATGTGTCATTTTCAACCCTATTTCAATATTCAATATTAATTAATAAATTTAAGCTATTTAATTCATCCAATATAGTGTGAATAGGAATTTGACACATGCATCAATATAATGGTGACATGTGGCACCAAAACCCTATTTAATCTTTTAAAAATTATTGGTAAATGAAATTAAATTTGGACCATTGAAAGTTCGGTGGACAATATTTCGCCATGTGCATCAAAGAGATGATGACACATGGCAATTTGAACCTTATTTCATTATTCATTATTATTAATCAAGATACAATTTAAGATCAATAAGATTTTGACACATGTTTAATAAATAATGGGCAAGGCAAGGCCACGTGTCAATTATGCATTTGCTTGTGTAGGGCTAGGTTAGTTAGGTAGGTTAAAATAATCCAATTTTGTGTTTGGGTTTAGCATTTACGATTGAGTCTCTTTCATTGGCTCATCCCAAATTGCATTTATGAACAAGACCAATACACCTACTGATATAAAGTGCACACTTGGAATGGAGGGAAAAAATATGGGATAAAAAAATTATTTGCAAATGCAACCAATCTAATTCCAACCTACATGCAACTATTACATGGTACCTATGCCATACTAACCTAGTCTATCTATTATATATATTAATTATATATAAGTAATAAAAGTTAATAGGCAATACTAATATAATATTCTAATAATAATAATTGGTAATCAATAATGTTATAATATTATTACATAACTTAAACTAATGACTAACTTAAGTCAATATTTAACCTAGGCTACAGTATTTATAGGCCAATTAATGTAGCATAATAATCATAAATATATAATAATATATAACATTCACTATTAATATTAATTAATAACATTATAATAAAGCTTTAAAAATAGTGATAAAAAATATTATTATTTATTTATTAATGATTGATAATATTAGAATATTATTACATAACCTAGGCTGGTTAATGTACCCTATTAACAATAAATAAACTACCATAATTATATAATATTATTCATAGTTAATGTTTCCAATAATAATAATGTGTAATATTTGTTATTAATATTAAATTTAATCCTTATTAGGTAATTAATTATATTTTTTATTATTACATAGCCTAGGTTAGTTAATGTAACCTACTAGTAATAAGTATATTAATATAACTAGTAGCATTATAATGAAACTATAATAATAAAATAATATATATATAATATCCAATTATAGGCTAATTAATGTAAGCTACTAGCAATAAATATATTAATATAACGAATAGCATTATAATAAAAATAAAATAATAGATAATGAATAATCAAGATATGAATATTAAAATTTAATATATTAATAAATAAATAAAATTTAAAATAATATTCCTAATTAGTAAATTATAATACTAGTCATAATATGCATAATTATAATAAAAATTTCATAGATATGATGGATTGTAATGATTAATTGTATTATAATGTAATTATTGAACCTATGTTAGTAACTAGCTTAATATAGGGCATTTAGAGGTTAATGTAACATAATACCTATAGGTATTATCACATAATTAAAAATATTATCAATAGTTACAACAACTTAATTTAGCCTAATTTGGTTTAACCATGTTTAATTTAATTTTGATTCGTTTAGCCATGTTAATTTATCCTTTTAATTAATTTAGTCATTATTAGTTTAGCTTACTTGTTAGTTTAACCATCATTAATTTAACCTAAGTTAGTTTAGTTAAATTTGGCTTAGTTAACATGGGTTTAATTTTAATATTAAAGGTATAATACTATTAATCATAACCTACGTAAATAGATTGGGTATACTAAATGAAGTATGTATTAACTTAAATTGTTATTTTTATGACATGTGTCTATTTTGTACACCATTAGTTGCACACACAACCGTATGACTTAAAAATTATATGATATCAATTTTGTAATTGCAAGCATAACTAATCTAGTTGCAAACAACAATTAATTGCACATAGTTGCATAATGATTAGTTGTAAATGACAAGATTTTTTCTAGTGACTTAATGTATGCAATTAACAATTTAGAAAATATATAGAATTTCGAAGCAAAAAAAAAATGTCAAAATTCATTGAATTTTGGACATAATTCATCAACAAATAATGGTTTAAAATATAGTCCTTTTGAAATATTTGACAACTTTTGATTCATTATTTTTTATGAAGATCAAAATATAAGGTAAAAAAGGATTGTAGAAAGGACTAGGCCCTTTTCATCCTTTGTGGTACACCTTAAAGGATTTTCACCTTAGATGGATATTATTCAAACCTTTTGGGGTGCATTAATTAGGTTAGAAGTAAGTTTTCATGTACATTCATTAACATCATATCCATGCCAATGGACCAAGTATTCCAAATATTCACAAAAAACTTATGAATTCAAAATTTCTTTGATTTAAAATTTTTGTTTAGGTCATCCAATTTTATTGTTGGAGGTGGTCAAATATGTCTCCTAGGAATTTTTAATTAAAAGGTTCAAGAATTGAAACATGGAATATTGGATGGATTTTCATTGATCTTGGAAGTTGTAATCAATGTGCAACTAAATTTACTCGGCCAATAATATGAAATGGTTTAAGTTATTAGTTTTCTAATTTCTTTGAAGACCTTGTGGACCATAAGTCTTGACAAAATATGTAGACTCAATCTCTAATTTTGTAATTTGGATGTTAATTATGATGATGGTTGGTTTGTGGGTGTATGCACAATCTAATGGCTCATTTTTTGTAGATACAACACTCATAGGAATCCTTAATGATTATATATATATTATCCATATGGATATGATTTTATTAGTGTAATCTTTGATTACTAAAATTTCACTCACTTATGAAACTACTTGAAACTAGGTCAAAACCCATTCTTGAATTGACCAGTCCATATTTTTGAACTTCAAAGTCCTTTATAAATAATGAATGCATCATTTTTTTTAAAAATTGTGCAAATGTCTTCATAATCAAGTCGTTAGTGTAGAATGGTTAAATAAATTTATTTATTCACCATAAGCATTTAAACACAAAAAACCTTACAAAACTTACTACCGTGATTCCAAAAATGAACCACCATAACTTGCATTCACCTTTATTCTTTGTATCACTCTTGAACCATTTGCAATTGTAAATCAATTTGCTTCAAATGTTAGTCAACCTTTTAATGAAATCTTTTATAGCCAAATTATTCATCCTACCCATTGCCAAAGTATCAAACCTAAGGTGTTGGCCATAGTTCGCAAAAAATGGAATGTGACCCAATGATGAATGATATATATTGTTATTTGCAAAATTAGACAAGGAAAAAAGGTCAACCCAATCATCTTGATGGTAATTGATCATACATCAAAGGTATTGTTCCAATATTTGATTCACCTTTTTAGTTTGTCCATTTGCTTGAAGATGATAAGTTTAAGAAAGATTAATTTGGACCCCTAAAAGCTTGAATAATCTCTTACAAAATGCGGATATGAACTAAGATCCATGATCTAAAACAATGCCTAATGGCAAGTCATGGTACTTGTATATTGAAAAAAAAATTTAGGATACTTTCACTTGTCACAGTCTTGGTGATTGGAATAAAATACGTCATCTTTGTGAATAGATCAACTAGAACAAGAATAGAGTTAAAGGACTTGGAACATGGGAAATCTATAATGAAGTCCATAGAAATAAATGGCCATGGACTTTTAAGAATTGGGAGTGGTTGTAATAAACCATATGGATGATGGCATGGTGCTTTTGCTCGTGCACACATATTGCAAGCATGGATGAATTCTTTCACAAACTTCCACATTTGTGGCCACCAAAAATCCTTTGAAAATAAGCTTGATGGTTTTTTTAATTCCAAAATGTCTTGTACATGGAAGGTCATGATGTGTTTAGAGGATGTGTAGTCGTGCTGGCCCTGTTGGAACATAAAAAAATTCCCTTACAATAAATTAAGCCTTTAGATTCTTCAAAGTCATAGATCATGTCATCATTGTCATTTTTGTGACATAAACACTGTGTCAAGTTCTTTGCAAAAAAATCATGTTGAAGGTTGCTTTGTATTTGTTCAAGGAGCTTTTTGTCTATAAGACTTTTTTTTTAATTGACATAAAACATGATTGTTTTGACTTTTAAAGGATGAACTTTTCTTGGTTGAAGGTAACATCTCCTTGTTTTAAGGCAAGATATGAATGATGTGGTAATGTATCTAGTTTCCCTTCTTAGTTTCTTAGACGATAAGTGATTATGAAGTCAAAGCAACCACTTGAAACATGTTCCATCTTGTTTGGTGACAATTAATTAGTACTTGAACATTCATAAAACATACAAGGTTTTTGTGGTTGATGTAAATTATGACCATGTGTTCAACTCCTTCAAGTAAGTGTCACCATTTGTCAAATGCATTGATGATAACCAATTTTTTAAAATCTTGATTCTCATAATTTATTTTAGTTGCAACATTCTTCTTTTCAAAATGTCCTTGAAATCTTGATATTGTGATGTGTTTGCATTTTTGCCTTCAAATTTTATTGTTGGGATAACATAAACCACAAAAGTTGTTTAGGTTTTGTTGCTTGCAAAAAAGCTTTTGCTATAATGAATACCAATTGAATAGATATTTTCATTGGGTGTTGATTGATGAAGTGGAGTAGATTTTTTCAACAAACTAATTGTATTTGGGATATGGATCTTAAACAATGAAAGTCCTAGGATTATTGGATTCAAGGGCAACTTGATGACATTGAACATGATGTTGGAAATAAATTCAGTCACATATACCTTTTAAAGTTGAGTTTCATGGGCCATATCTTTTAAAGGAAGGGTACATATGTTGATTACTTCACAAGGTGTTGGGCTTGCCTTTTGTAGTAATTGAAGGTATAATCTAACAAAATTTTCATCAACAAAACATGTCGTTGCACCAGTATCTATTAATGTTTTTACATGTATGATCCATTCAACAATATGTATGTTTATAAGGACCATGAAATAAGGTATAGGGTTTGAAAGTAGAAATAGACCTTTTGTTTCTTTGGAAATGTTGTTGTTTAATTGTAAACACTATTAGAATTCTTATTTTTCAAACTAACAAAATTGACTAGATGGGTATTTTTTATTAGAGGACATGTATTTTTTACTAGAGGCCAAGGGCTTGAATGACAATGGGTATCTTTTGACTAATCAATTTGATTAAAATGATCAATTTGACAATTAGTCAAATCGCACATCTAGTCAAACTGAACTTAAAAGTACCACCTAGTCAATTAACTAGTGGCCTAATCAATAAAACCACCCAATGTAGTAAAATTGACAAGTGGCTCAATCAATAAAGCCACCTATTACACTCAATCAAAAAGGCTAACTAAGTAGGCTTAGTCAAAATGGCCAATGGCCTAATCAAAATGGTCAATTACAAATTCCAATACTAGTTGGGTATCTTAGGATTACATGTAACATTTTGATTATGTTTGACTACTTAGAAAAAAATTGAAAAATGTAGAAGTTAACTAATCAAAACTAAATGAATCATGACCAAATTAATTATGGTTAAATTAACAATGTATATATATGATTTATCTAACTATGGTTAAATTAATTATATTGAAATTAATTATGGCTTAACTATTTATAAAAAACTAATTAAAACTAACCATAATTAATCTAACCATGGTCAATTTCATCATGTTCAATAAATATGGTTAGTTTAACCACATTTAATTTAACCATAATTAATTATTCCATCATTTTTTGGGCCATATTAATTTAATTATGGTTAGTCTAACCATAAGTAATTCAGCAATTATAAATAATTTAACCATGGTTATTATAACCATAATTAAATTAACCATATTTCCTTTTAACATATTAGTTATTTTACCTTAATAAGTTAAAACATAATAAATATAAAAATAATTAATTTAATTATTATTAATTTAGCCATGGTTAGTTTTTCCATTAAATACATATTTTTAGTTTAGCCATGGATAATTTTGCCATAAGTATTTTAACCATTTTTATTTTAGCAATAACATATTTATTCACTAGTTAATTTGGCCATATTTATTTTGCTAATGGTTAGTTCAACCATTTCTAATTTAGCCACAAAAAAATTCATTAATTAATTTAGTTAT
>Ga0209611_10002225_pt1 | contig 34014 bp, 26 predicted proteins | sample S1TSphgellanicum_3_FD_187693 | JGI IMG/M metagenome (GOLD analysis project Ga0209611, IMG submission 187693) | Host-associated microbial communities from peat moss isolated from Minnesota, USA - S1T2_Fc - Sphagnum magellanicum MG (SPAdes) (version 2) | ecosystem: Host-associated > Plants > Peat...
CATGAAAGCCTTTCATTAACACACATGATTTTATTATTATTTTATGTGATAAGAATTTAAAATTTTGCAGGAAATTAAAATGCCTTTCAATGAAGGATATGTGGGTTTTTTTTGTTTTTTTTTTTTTTTCATATTAAATTTTTTTTTTCAATTTTCAATTTCAATTTTGTTGATGTAGAAAAACTTATGAATGGCAGTAGAATCCTCGAAATTTTGTGACTTGCTGGAACCTATTGTTTAAAGATGGTGATCTCAGGAAGAAAACAATTCCTTGAAATCTAGCAACTTCGGCAATTTTTTCACAAAAATCCCTTTGTATGAGTTGCACTAGATTTTATTTTATTTTTGTCTTGGAAGCAAAGCATTGGATATGTGGTGCATTTTGAATTTTTGGAGTGAAAAGAATTGGGTTCAATTATGATAACAAGAAAGCATTTTGTCACTTATTCATTTCTCTTTTCTTCCCTTATGGAAACTTCTTCAACCGTGAACTTTTTTTGAATGTGTTATAATTTTTGGAAAGTTGAATTATGGATGAAAATGGAAGGGAAAAGTTAGGCAACAAACAAATTTAGGAAAGTCAAGAAAGTACTATAATACCTTTTCAGGTTTAGCAAAAAAATTTTTTTTTTTAATGCTGAATTTTTTTTAATTACTATTTATTGATGTCAAAATTTCATAGGATTCAAGAAGTAGTTACAAGATAGTTTTAGGTTTTTTTGTATGTATATCATTACATGTCTTTTAAGCAATTTCAAGACCATTATTGATTTTTTTAATTAACATTTTATTTACCAAAATTTTCAAAACAAAAATTGTGTCAAAATCAAATAATTATTCAATAGCAAGATGCAGAACTTGATAAGGTATTACAATATTTGTCTATTAAGAAAAGGTAATTGGTTTGACCTAGGTAAATAAGTTGTTGCAGCACCTAAGGTTCACATTCCTTTCCACTTCCTACAACAAATGATAATTATTCACTAGGTACATAACGAAACATAACCTATCACAACCCTAGTCTTGGGCTTGTGACCAAGGCAAGGGCTTGCAAGGTTGCAGGTCAAGAAGGAAACCTAGGGGTCACATCTCATGTTTTTGAGAGTGCAAAAATTTGTGAATGAATGAACCTTCACACTCCCAAGTGAACTCCCATTTTCAAAGGCGATTATAGGGGTCAAAACCCATTGGCTTGAAGAAATCTTTTATATCATTGGAAAGCTATTAAAACATAGATGTCTAAAATGGGCTCACATGACCCATTTGGACATTTGAAACATAAGTTATGACCAAAAGAAAGGCCGGGAATTAATTTGATTTCCTTGCGTGCAAGTGATGTGTGACATATCGTTGGAAAGCTCTCGATGAAGGCTACAACTTTGCTTCAAATTTCATCTTAATCAGAATTCTACACACAAAGTTATGAGGCCCCTAAATAGCGAAAGTCCCAACTTTGAAATTTTCGAGACTCCCATTTGGGAGTCCCGAGACAAAATGTCATTTGGATGTGGGCCTCGTGGAGAGGCAAAGAATATACTATAAGGGGGAAGGTGGTGGCTTCCCCCAAGTTCAGGCCATGGTGAGTCTTCTGAGTTCAAATTTGCCCATGGGTCGTCTTAACACCAAAAGTGCTCCAACTATGCACTAACCAACTTGTTGCTTGGTTTGTGCAGGTCCGTGTGAGTGATTGAAATGCTTGTCAATCTTTCTACTCCCATCCCAGAGCTCTAGCATGCCCCTCTACCCCCAAAGTGCTGCGAATCAGGGAGCACGCCCCAACTTCCTACTCTTTTGTTATTTTCATCTTAGACCCACATTTGAGTCTCTTGAAAAGGTTGGGAGTGTGTCACATGGTAGAGCCCTGGTAGAGTTCGATCCACTTATTGGAGAGTTCCGATGGCACCAAAGAAGACCAAAGAGGACCCATAAGCTAGTATAAAAGACCATGGTGGAAGAACCCACCCAAGACTTAGATGTCCGGTCCGAAGGCATTAGGGAGGAAGAACAAGAAGATTCCAAAAATGAAAAGGACCGTGACGTCTACGATGACCATGAAAATGAAGAGGAGCAACCAACCACAATCCTTTTCACCCCAAAACAATTAGAAGTTTTACTCACGATGAATAGGCCTAATTTCACTAAATTAGTTACAACTCTCAAAGGGGGATCATCAAAAAGTGTAGGATTCAAGCCCGCTAAGCTTGGGAATTTTGACGGGATCCGAGATTGGAAGGTTGTAGATGTTTAGCTTGTGGAAATGAAGGACTACTTTCATGCAGCCAAGGTTAGGCGACACTCAGTCATGGAACTTGCCCAATCCTTTTTTTTTTAATTATTATTTATCGATGCCAAATTTTCATAGGATTCAAGAAGTTGTTACAAGATAGTTTTAAGGTTTTCGTATAAATATCATTGCATGTCTTTTAAGCAATTTCAAGACCATCGTTGAATTCTTTAATTAATATTTTTTTTACCAAAACTTCCAAAACAAAAAGTGTGTCAAAATCAATTTTTCAAAATAAAATAATTATTCAGTAGCAAGATGCAAAACTTGACAAGGTATTACAATATTTGTCTATTAAGAAAAGGTAGTTGGCTTGACTTAGGTAAATAAGTTGCTACAACACCTAAGGTTCACATTCTTTTGGACTTCTTACAACAAATGATAATTACTCATTAGGTGCATAATGAAACATAACCAGTGTTGGGTGGTTCTCATTTGTTGGTTGAAAACTAACATCAATTTACAATTTGATTCTCAATGAAAATCAACTACTGAGAATTGCCATGCAAATCTACTTGGCAATTTTCACTAGGTATCAAATTTGAAAATTGGAAAGGTTTTCACATTTGGAGAAAGGTCTAGTTTTCATGGTAATTTTTTTATAAATAATAAATAATAAATAGTAAGTAAAAAATAAGAACAATAGTAAAAAAATTCTAATAAAATAGTAAGTAAGAAGTAAGAGGCGGCCACACATTCAGGGTTAGGGTTTAAGTTTACTTATAAAAAGGTTCCAAGTGGTTTCTTTGGTCCACTTTGCTCCTACTCACTATTACACTTACAAATTACTTTATTTTATTCTTTGTTTTTAAATCTTTTTTTAAATTTTTTATGTTTTGTGTTATTTTTAGTTCTAGTTTTGGTTTTTTGTTTTGTTTTGCAAGGTTTGTAATTTGTAAGTTGTGTGTGTGTGTGTGTGTGCACGTGTTTTTTCTTTTCTTTTGCGTTTGCTCTTTCTTGTATTGTTGTTCTCGTTTGTGTGTTTTTGTTCACACTTGCACATAATTGCTCCTTCTTGCACACAACTATTTTTACTCTCGCTTGTGTGTCATTGTTTTGCTCTCACTTGCACATCGTTGCTCTAGCTCTCGTTTACATGTTGTTCTTGCCCTTGCTTGTGCATGGATGTTCTTGCTTGTGTTTGTTGTGGTTATTCCCACCTACACATGGCCACTTTTCGCTTGTCACTACACCCTGCCTGTTGTTATTCCTCACTTGTTGCTGCTCCCTGCTTGTTGTTGTTCCTTGCATGTCATTGTTCCCCGTTGTCGTTCCTCGCTTGTTGTTGTTTTTCACATGTTGTTGCTCCCCACCCATTGTTGTTCTCGTTACTACTCTTCATTTTTTTAAGGTACCTCTAGCCCCCTTGTTGTCACTACTCTTGTTTGCCCATTGCTACTCCTTATTTGTGTTTCCCCATATTGTACTTCCTCCCCCCTCTTCACCTTTTACAGGTAGTTTTTGGAGCTACAAGTAAGAAGCAAAAACCAACAAACAACAAGGTAAGTTTTTTTTTTAAAAAAAAAATTCACCTTTTATTTGATCATTTCTAAAGCTTTTTGTTTTTTGTTTTAGTTTTTCAATTTTTTGTACAATACAATACAATTTATTTTTGTTTTGATTTTGCAAGAAAGGGAAAAAAGACAAGGAATTGTCTTTAAAACTTATAAGTTCTATTTTTTTAAATATATTTATTTATAAATAAAATTAATCAATTAAGTTATTTCCTTTTTTTCTATTTGATTTCATTCTTTTAAACATTCCTTTGTATTTGATTTGTAGTTTTATAGACGAAGTTTGTTTTATTAATATATTTAAACTTATTTTTAACATTTCATTTATTTTATTTGTAAGTTAGCCTTCATTGTTGGAAGGAGATAGGTGTTTCTTTGAAGGGGAAATCATAGTTTCCATTTAGTTTTTATTCTTTGCATTAAGCGTATAAGTGAATTATTGTAATCTTTGTAAATGTTCTTTCCCCTTGACCCTTGACCTCCTTCTTTACCTCTACCTTTTTGTTGTTTAATTTTATAATCTACAAATAAAAAACATATCTAAAAAGGTTATAGAATCCTTTTGATTTGAAGGAAATAGCTTGTAGTTTTTTAGATTCTAATTTTTGGGAATTGAAATTTTTCATTGCTTGCTATTGTTTTTGACATTATTTCTAAGGGAACAATCAGGTGCAAATGAAAATACTAGAAAGGAAATTGAGATTGAACCTTTTCAAAATGAAGAATTGATGGATGATAGACCTATAACAGAAACTTCAATTGAGAATTTAAGCTTGGAAACTGAAGCAAACATGGCTTGTGAAAATAATGACGAAAGTTTCATCTTAAACTTACAGAAATTTCATGCTCAAAGATTTTTCTAGAAACCTAAAGGGGGAAATGCCATTTGTTGGGCTTTTTATGTGGTGAATGATAATAAACCAATGGATGGCAAAATTCCTCAAGTCATGAGATGTCATTTGTGTTACAAAACACCTATGTTATATAATCCAAGAATAAAATTAAGGAAAGGACTAATTTCATATTATCATACTAATGGGATATTAGCTTTGAAAAAACATATGTATGTAAAACATGGTTTGCTTGCAAAAAAACTTGATGAGGAAGTGAATAATTAAATGAAAACTCAACTTGAAAGATAACCAGTTAAAAAAAAGGCAAAATGTACTTTCATTTGAAATTTCTGAATTTTTCTCTCCAAAATTTCCTTACAAGAAGGATGAAGTGCAATAATTTTTTTTAAAAAAGATCTAGACTTGTTGATTATTAAGAAGCATTTGCCTATACATTTTTTAAAGAGTTTGTGGTTGAAGTGATTACTTTACAATTGAATCCTTGCATTGTCTTTCTCTCTAGAAAAACTTTTTCATATGAGATTTTGCTAGACTTGGTTCAAAAACAAAAGATGTTTATGTTTTACTAGAACTTTTTTGATGTATGTCAGTTATTATAAGTTTTGATTTGTGATTTTCAAAAGGCGCTTATGACATTTTTGACTTGGTCATTAACTTTCTAGTTATAAATTGGCAACTTAAGAAGGTGACAATTGGTTTCTTTGAAACAACAAAAACAACAAGTCAAGCCTTAGTTAGAAATTTGAAAAAGCTTTTGGATTCTTATGGGTTAAGTAAAAAAATCATTGTTTATGTAAAAGATGAAGGGGCAAACTTAAACTCTATGATCACAACTCTTAAATTTGTAGTTAATTGTGAAGTTTTAGGGTTGGAAGAGAGTTTTAATGGCACTTGTTTTGGTCATGCATTTTCCAAAACCTATTACTATGTTATTGTTGAAGAAAGGGAATGTGACAATCTTAAGTTTGTCTCAATCAAGTCTATGTAGTCTAATATCCATAAGTGTATAATGTGACCAAAGAAATTTGGAAAGGGAAGACAAGAGTGGATGAAAACTTGTATTGAATTTATAATTCAACCAAAGAAACTAAATGCACATGTTAAGACAAGGTAAGTGTTTTTTTATTCACTTTTTTATGTTGATTACTTCGTATTTTTGAGTAAATAATATTTCTAGAATTTTTTATGAGTGTTTGAATTTTTTTACAAGCTTGTAAGTCCAAGAAGTGCTTCTTATTTGTTGAGCTATTATCTTGTGTTACAACATGCAAACTAATGTTCAAATGTTTGGTTGTGTTCCTCCTCCTATTACATGGTTCATTTGTCAAACAATAGTTGATTGTTTGAGCCTTGTTGTCTTTGCTTGCGTTTTGAGCCAATTTACTAGACATTAGTTATTATCAGATGCCCTAAATTTTGCCATCACCATGAGTTCTAAAGTCAAGGATGGAATGCATTTGAAACCTTTTTTTGAGTCCTTCATGGATGATGACACTAAATTCTTTTTAGAGTTGGCAACTTTTGCCTCTAACATTAAATTAGAAGTGTTTAGGTTTTAGATTCTTTCCTTTCATTCTTGAAGACATATGAAGAGAAGAAATCACATAACATGCATGCTTTGATGCTAGACCCTAGATTCAAGATTATTCATCTTGTTTTTTCACATGTTGATGAAGAGTAAGGAATGTTTATTGTGCAGTAGTATGATAGGAAAATGTTGTATCTCATGTTGGTCAAGTCATACAATCATTTACATCTTGTTGGAAATGTTGCTTCTGGTTTTGCATATCAAGATGTTGATCGGGACCATGGACTAACCATTTTCTAGTTGACTAGCAACAATGCTAAAACTACAAAGGAAATTGTAACAAGAGAGTTGCCAGATTTCAGGAGGTTTCATGTGGATGTGAAAAATATAAAAAACCCTCTCCAATGGTGGGAGAGACTTGAGTCTAGATTCCTTGTAGTTGGCTTCCTTGCAAAACAAATCTTAAGAATTGTAAATTCCCAAATTGAAACTGAACACATTTTTTCTCTTGTTGAAATTTTGACTAGACTTAAGAAATGTTGGTTACAATTTAGATAAATTAATATATATATCAACCAAAAAACCTTGATTTATGAGAACCAACTTGTGAGAACCACCCTTGAAAACCAGCAGTTCGAAATTCCATGAGACCCACCAACCCTGAAAACCGCCTAACCAAATGTTTTTTTAAAATTCTGAGAACCAGGGCAATTCTCAGAATGGGAAATGGAAAAAAAAACTGGAATGCAAGGAGTCACAGAAATTGGAGTAGTAGTAGGATGAACAAAAAACTATGACAAAACTTTTGCAGCAGCAAAGCACTGTGCTGAGAATTAGAGAAACTTCAATAACAAATTGTTTACAACTTCTACGTAGCTCTTTAAACAGATGGGTAGCCTTTCCTCCCTCCAGATGACAGACTGACAGATTGACTGGGCCATCCTTGAGCTAAAAGAATAAAAGCCACATACGGGCTTTGTTAGATACTAGGCTACCATGATGAACACATCTTGAAAGTGTCACCTGGTGTCATCTGGTGGCTTGAGGTTCACAGGGTTGTGTTGCTCAGCTTTTTATACCAAGTTCTTCATCAGCAGCTCCAGCCTTGGAAACCCGGTCACTAACGAGAGAATAGGCACGCTTTTCTTTGCCACCAGGCTTTGATGATGCATTTCCATACCAAATCATGCCACAAATCGCCAAAAGCATTCCAAGAACAACCTGGATGTTCAGTCCCTGTTTGCCGAATAGGAAGAAACCCATAATGAGCACCAGTACTGTCTTCATGTGCCCGAGCACCTGGAATGAGACAGCACTGAATCGCCCGATACAAATGAACTGGCTCAAGTTTGTACCCACTGCAATTATGCAGGACAAAACAATGAAGAACTGCACATTTTGGCCACAGACATGACACAAGCTCCTCTCAGTATAGCAACAGAAGTTCAATCCATCCCTTACATACATACCACCAGCTCTACAGTTTTGAGCTCTACCAAACAACTGTCTTTTTCCTCAAGGACAGATACTGTGCCAGCTTACAACAAACTCTAGCTTCAGCAAAGTACTATTTTCATAACCAGGAATCGTATCTAATATGGAATTCAACAGACATTGCACACTACCTCAGGCCATGAGCAAAACCACTGCAGACTTGACCATCATTTCTAAGCAATCTAGAAGTGATGAACCCCTGGAAAGAAAAGCATCAATCACATAGCATAAGACAATAGGAGTATACTCAAGTGGCTGAAGAGATGACAGCAGCTTACTACTGAAGGAAGGCTATAGTCGAAAAGGTCAACTCTCAGACCCGACAACCAATAGTCGATCAAAGGCCCAAGCACAATGAGTGACGCAGCTTGTACAGGAGCAGTGTGCCCAAGAAGGTCAAATGAGCTCAACGAGTACTTCTTTTGTAGATTGTGAACATACTACACCCACATTCCACCAACCCGAAAACTCTTGTCAGGCAACCAAGTTCGTTAAGTAATTATGAAAACCATGAGAAAGAAAAGAACAAAGCAATAATATCCTACAGTCGGCCCAATATGGAGAAGACTCTGTACTGTTTCATGCAAGTATGTTATGCTGATGAGATCAGTAGGGTTAAGTCCCCATACATATTGCTGCATTGCAGTACTCCAGACAGCTACAACTGCTGCAATGAAGCCCTTTGTGTTGACACTCACATCACTAACAGTGCAGATTGCAACACCTGCCAGTACCACCATGATACTCAGCTTTGTGTCTCTTGAGTACCCAATTTTATCAAACACCACCTCAAACAAGCACGACACAGGTATCATGCTCAGCTTTGCAATCTGCACCAATTCCAACACAAACTCAATTTAACAAAAAATAGTTTCAGATCAATTCCCATGCACAACATATCAAGACATTTGGGGCAACAATAATTCATTAATTAAATAGTTATTTAATACATTCCATGGGCAAGGCTTTTTCTTTTGCCGGGTTTGTGAGGTAGATGGTCTGGCAATCATCCACAAGAAGACTTCACTAAATTTGGCTACAGGTCAGAGAGGAAAGCAGAAAAAGTTAGGAATCCTGCTACAATTTGGCAACATGCTGGCACCTATTGCCTAAATCTGGCGATATCCAAAAGACAATTCCTTCAATTCTGGTGACTTTGGACAATTTTTTCAAAAAGAAATCCTTTGTATGAGTCACACTGTCTATTCTTTTGTTGCCACGATGTGAAAGAAATGCTGGTGATGGGTCTTGGTACTAAAGAATTAAAGAATGAAAGTTTAGGTTTAAGGAAAACACATGATTTTGTTGTGTTTTGCATCTGACCATTCTTCTGAGGTAATAGCACAATGCGCATGCAGGATTCACTTAAGCATACAAAACCCTAAAAACTGGTGAACACAGGTCCAAGTAAGATTCAAGTGGGGGAAGTTATTACCTGATAGAAGCCAACAGAATTCCACATCAGGCTGACATTCATGCCGACAATGGAGAAATTTGCACATAGAGCAAACTTAATAAGGTCAATGACCGGCAGATGTGAGGGCTGAATGTAGCCCATACACCGCAGCACAAGTGTCATGAGTGTTGTCATTGAAAAATGCAGGCCTGTCAATGTTGTGGCTGCAATCCATTACAAACCCTCATTATATATACACACCCCACATCAATTGGAAATCATTTTCTCCACTCAAGATTGCTACAGGCTCTTTTGTCTTTGTGACATCTTCATGATGGAACAGGATCAACAAACATTTTATCCATGAAATCGCAGAGAAATCTCTTCACAAAAAACAACCATTTGAAGGTAAAACAACACAAAGAAGGACACCATGCCACAGTGAGTTCTACCCAAGAGAGATGGAGACAGAGACAGAGACAGAGACAGACAGTCACAGAGAGACAGAGACAGAGGGTGACAGAGAAAACAAAACTACAATGTTGCAACTGTGTCTTCCCTCAAGTTGTGACAAGAATCTTGAGATCAGGATGTAAGATTGAAGCTTGGATTTTCAGAGAAAATGTGGAACACCAAGGGTTGTTGTGAAGCTAGGGTTGATGTGAACAACCAGGGGAGAAGAGTAGGAGAAGGAGAAAGGAGAGGAGGAGGAAGAGGAAGAGGAGGGATACATACCAAAGCTGAAGCCATAGACTGCCATCAGCTGCTTGTTAACCATGATGATCCCCACAGAGGTAGTGACATTGAAAAGCCATGCTCCAACATCCAGAGCTGCTTTCCTGTCTGCTTTGCTTGTCGGGTTCCGATCCGCCTTTCCAATAATAGAGGGTGCCATCTCCTACTCCCCCCACCCCCCCAACCAATGCAGCAACTCTCCAAGTTGCTCAAGCTACCAAGCCTCTTGTCACTACTACCATGGACCACAACCACCACCACCACCACCACCACCACTACCACCCTAACTCCTACCCTTCATCAAAAAACAAAACAGAAACAAGCAAAAAACCTTTGCTCTTCTTAGGGGAGCTCTTCAAATGAGCTTCAAAACTCCAAAAATTTCTCTCCTTTTCTAAAACACCAAAACCTTTAGTTGTTGTCTCCTTCTTAAGAGGATTCCCACAAAAGATGAAAACTTGGATGGATCCCCCCCCACCCCTTATTGCTACCTTAAGTCTACTTACCAAAAAAGCTTCCTGATCTACTCAGTGTGCCAGTGGCTAGATCTGATGGCTAGATCTGCAAACAAGAAAAAAACAAAGCTTGCCAAAAGTGTGATCTTGCAAAAAAGTGTGAGCTTTGCTGCAAGAACAGGAAAACAAAAATGATGTTACTATTACAACAACAACAACAACAACCCAAGTGTGGCTTCCATGAGTGAAGGAAAAAAAGCTCTAGATTTTGTTGTAACAACAACAATCACAAAAACCCCATGGTCTGCTTTCTTCTCTTCTCTTCACCCAAACCCAAAAAAAAAAACCCTCAATCTCTTTCTTCTCTCTAGTCTCTCTTTTGTCTCTCTCCTCTTCTTTCTCTTCTCTTTTCTTTCTTTTTCTCTCGTGTGTGTCCCCTTTCCTTCTTTCCCTTTTGTTCCTAACTTTTTCCCCATTTCTTTTCTCCTCTATATCTATGACTAAGTTATGAGCTTTTTTTTTCTTTTTTTTTTTTTTTTTCTTTTTTTTTTTTTTCCTCCTTTTTTTTTATTGCTCCAAGCTATTGGACATGCGTGTGTAGATTTTGGGTTGCACCCATCCAATTTGATGGGTTGTTTTGAAGTCTACCCATCTACTTGTGGAGTTTCTTCTCCAAATTTGATGGGTTGTTTTGAAGTCTACCCATCTACTTGTCGAGTTTCTTCTCCAAATTTGATGGATTGTTTTGAAGTCTACCCATCTACTTGTGGAGTTTCTTCTCCAAATTTGATGGGTTGTTTTGAAGTCTACCCATCTACTTGTTGAGTTTCTTCTCCAAAATATGAGTGTTGGGTAACTGATTTAATCATACCTTTATATCATTTGAGCTCCACATTGCTACGCATTACTACTATTGAGTGATGATCAACTATTTTATTTATTTATTTTATTTTTTCTTATGTCTTCATCTTGTTTTCAATGATTCATCATTATTTATATAAATGTCAAATTTTATTTAAATTAATATACATTTTCATGCACATGAAAAGATACATGTTAATTTGCTTTTTTATATTCATGTTGCTATTGTATAGAGGGAAAAAAAAGGGGAGATAGTTATAAAATGGAGGTATTTGTTAAGAAAGGTGGGAAATAGTTATTAAAGAAAATTTGAAATAGTTAGGCTTGAAAATGAGATTGCTTGAAAGTGAGATAATTATTTTTGAAATTGTCTTTGGAATGGTCCATGGATGAACATACGAAGGATTCCAAGAAATCCCCCCATATACTATACTAGTTCCAATTATTCATCATTGGAACATTCATTTAATCATGTCTCTATATCAAATTTTTTTTTTGGATTGTCACTTGCCTTTTTGTATCACTAGGTTTCATATCATTATGAAATGTGAAAAACAATTATATGACTAATTTTTAAATGAAATGTTTTTGATAAACATACAAATAATTAGCTTCAATTCCTTTAAATCTTATTAAAATAAGATTTGAAAATTTTGATTTGAAAATTATGCAAAAATTGATTAAAATAAAACATGTCAATTATTATTTTTTAACTATAAATGTTTTTAATTAATTTGATGTTATTTTAAAACTTCAAAAAGGCTTTTGATGAAGATTTAATAGCAAAAATATAAGGAAATTGATTTTTAATTGATTTTTTTTTGGTATTGTTGTTGCCTTTTATATTATAAAAATTATTATGGCCCTAAGATAGTAGACATGCATCTATGATTTTAGGTTTTACCAAACATGTATGAAAGAAAACATAATTAATTTTTGTTGGGTTTGGGTGTGCTTGAATTTGCTTTGAATCACACTTGGAAAAAAAAGGTCTCACAAAATTTCCCATTTCATGGTTGAAAAAAATGCAAAACATTTGTCCCCTTACCAAACAAAACATTGCATGTTGTGCCATGGGGGCCAAGTTCAACATTTTAGTGTTGAATAATTATTTTATTTTGAAAATTCCATATGAAAAAACCAGAAGATTTCAAAAGATTTTATGTTTTCCTTCAAATATATAGTTCTTTGGGGAAAAAAAAAGGCATCACAAACAAGCAAGCCCTACCTATAGATGATATCTTGTAGATGTATTTAAAACATGTCTATAGAAATATATATGTTTGTGTGCATGGATGATCTATATATGTATGTATCTACGTTTATGTATATATGAATGTATATATGTTTTCATATATAAGTGTGCATGGGTAAATGTATATGTATATAAAAACCACCCAAGAAATTTCTATCATATTTGAATTCTATGTTAAAAACCAATATAGACAAGGACAAGAATTTCAATAAAAAAACATGTCTTTCCATCGATAATAATTTATAATTAAAAGAGAAATAACAAAAGTTTTCCTTAGGAAAATGGGGACAAAGACTTAATATTTAAAATATATATTTTAAAAAATTAACAATAAATAAATGGGAAAAGCCTTGCAAGCATATAATATTGAATTTTTAAAAAATTCAACACCCTTCTATGAGTTCATTATTCAATAATGGTTTTGATTTACAAATAAATTAACCATTTTCCCAATCACATCTATTAAATGTTGTTTGGTGGTTGGTTTGCATTTAAATCTCACAGTTTATCTAAAATTAAATATGTTTATCAAAATAATTAGAATATCCAATAAATAGTTTATTTTCATTTTGGTAATACAAATGGGGGGAAATAGTCAAGTCACAAAAAAAAATCATTGATAAAACCTCTTATTTAGTGTAAACATGTCCATTTAAAAAACCAATTCTCACAATATGAAAGCAATTTCAATAAAGTAAAAGTTGCAAACTTTGTATTGAATGTGAAATTCCCTATCATTTTTGAAAATAATATAATTAGTGTGAAAGATGCAAAGGTACAAATAAGTAGGAGGCACCCACTCTTGTTGTTCTTAGGATGAGGTATTACTTCACCCTAAGGTCAGGTTTCATCATTATGTAATTCTCAAAATAGTGAAATGAAATTTTGTGAAAACATGAAGTTGACATGTTGAAAATCATCATAATTATCGTAGGCTACATACACTCTAAATAATTTCACTACTCATATCACAATATTATAGTAGATGATGCAAAATTATATAATTTCAAAATTAAAAAATAAGAATTCATTTTTTTGAAAAATAATAATTATTCGATTTCTCAATGTGGAAACTAACCCTAGGCTATGGTATGAGCACATGCCAAAATTGATGAAAAACAATAGTTTTAGGAATAAAAATTTCAAACAACCAATGGGAGAGTTCAACATGCAATGATGAACCCAAGGGTCATGAGGTTCCAACAATAGGTACCCATGCTTTCAATGATGCACCCAAGGGTCATGAGGCTCCAACAATAGGTACCCATGCTTTCAATGAAGCACCCAAGGGTCACGAGGCTCCAACAATAGGTACCCATGCTTTTAGGCAATAGGGAGGGTGTTTTTAGAAATTTTAGGAGTAGAATTTCCATGTAACCAATGAAAAGTTGTGTCATGGAGTGAAGGGGTTTTTTTTTTTTTTAAAATTAAAATTTTTATTTTTAGGTTATTGTTAATAAGTACAACAACACCCATACACAAGTGCCCAACATAATTCATCATTCATTTTTTTACTCATCACCAATCCTTTCAATAAGTTGATGCTACATACCTTTATTTATTTTATAGAAAATGGAGCAAATTTGGAAGTTGATGATTGTAGGGAATATCTTGAAACAAGTAAGGATCTTGCTAGCACTCTACTTTTGAATCAATTACACAAGTTTTTAATTTTGGTTGGAAATTTTAAATACAAAACAAACCATATCCAATTGTTAATATATGTTTGTATATAAATGTATTGATCAACATTGAAGAATTAACACACAAAAAAGGGAAGAAGAAAATTGTCAATAAAAAGTTTAGATGAACATGCATTGAATTGCACTTTTTAAGAAAATCATGGTTCAATTCACTTTGAAGCATAATGAGATTATGGTTTTCATCAAGGCCAAGACAAAGGAACACATTTTTACACTCAACAAGGTGCATTCACATTAATAAAAACCACAACAAGTGTAACCAATGTTGAATCTTTCATGTTTTATGGTCAAAAATAATATTAATGTTCTGAGTCTTTAATGTGTTTACATGACAACGTTTATAATATATTATGGAAACATGTGGTATGATTTGGAATGAATTTTAATAATAATACATTACTAAAAATCATTCATTGAATATTATAACTAATGTTTTTAACATTGTAGGGACTCATGTTTTTTGGGAGTTTTTTGAACTTAACATATTTTGGGAGAGATTCTTTAAACCAATATTTACATAATAATATAATACAACATTTTAAAGGTCAATTTTTTAAAATAATTTTTTAAACTTACAAATGAAATATTCATAAGAATTATTTTAAATAAACATTCACTTAAGTGGTAGGACTTATTCCTATTATCTTCTACACACCCAAGAAAATTGATCCATGAGACCAATTTGGAATAAGAATTAAAAGTGGAAAATTATTTATGGGTGTAGTCATACAAACATGTACAATTAGTAGTTGTAACCGCTTCTTAAAATTTTCAACCTTGAAATGTAAATAATAATAATAATAATAATAAATAGAATTTTAAAAATAAAATGTTATTGTCAATACATTATGTACATATCATTAAAAATTGGAATTAATTTAACGGGTGAAAAACATGTATAATTTTTTTTAAGGCTTCGTAACCACTCCTTAAAAACTGCCTAAAAGCAACTTAAAAATAGTTTTGACACTAAAAGCACGATTTGAAAAAAATTATGACATATTTTGGGATTTTAAAATATAAATTTTAACATGATAATATTTTTTAAATTAAATTTTTTAATGTTATTTTAAAAGACATATTAAAAAGAATTTAAGAATATTTTTCAAAAAAATAGTGGTCTAAGGGGGCACGTGTGACTCCTTATAGCATGGTTGGACCTTTATGTTTCTATTGTGATTGCATGGTTTTTTCAACATTTGAAAATGGGCTTACATGCAATAAGAAATGGGGAACAATTTTTGGGAAGTTCAAAAAATATTCAATTACATGTTTGGAACTAGGCAAAATCAAAATGATTGGTGAATGAATCTACAAGATAAGGTTGGGTTGCATTGACCCTAGTTTTTCAACAAGAACATGTACGATTTGATTTTTAAATTCATGGAAAATAGGCTAATAAGTATTCCATCCACCTCATGTTCACAACCTAATGAACGATTCAAATAATGTTGCAAGCCCATTGGCTTCACTTCAAAAGACGCAACCAATGTTTGAAATGGGTTCATAAACAAAGTCATGGTTTGGAACTCAAATTTTACATGATGCTAAGAATTGGATGTGCTTGAATAATGCACAAGGTGGTCATACATTTGTTACACCATTTCTTTTGCATTTGCACTTTTTCATTAAGGTTGTGAAACAAATTGTAGGGTGTTGGCAAGTTAAGGTAAACAAAAAAATAATCCACCCAAATTTAGTTTTAAAATGAAATATTTTTTTAATATAAACACAAGAAAGTAGATTCAAAATATATGTAAGTAAAAATATGAAAAAACATGTCATTGCATTTAATTTATGGTAATTTACATACAAAAATTGAACAACTTTGGTATCATAAAAATAAAGTAAATGTATGTTTGGAAATTATCAGTCAATATGGTGTTCAAACCTACTTCACATTGAAAATTTGATATATTATGATTATAACATGCATAATTTGACAATACATAAGTATTTTTTAAGTTTTCATTAACTTGAAAATTTTAAATAATCAATATTTCATTCACTTACAACCCATCTTGTAAGATCAAACATTTTGTGCAAGTAGATGCACTTTTAATAAATCTATTTAAATCTACTTTTAAAATGGGGGTTTTCAACATTATAATCCTAAAGTGAAAGATTATCATCATATTCCTCATTGTATAAATAATATTTCTATTTATAATACATCAAAAATAATTTATGGCCGCTTGTAAATGTTTTTGACCAAGAGTCATGAATCTTCTAATTTACCTTGCCTTCACCTTGTAATGCCTAATCTAGGGAATACTTCAATGAATAACCCCATTACAAGTTTTGAACACCAACATGAAACATAAACTTCAAATGCCAAATTTAACTAACAAAGGAGTTTAAATTGTAAGAAGTGGGGGATTTCGTATTACTCAAAGCATTTGCATAAAATGCACGTATTCATTGATGCATAAGAACATGATGAAAGTGACATACAAAAAACATCCAAATGTTAATAGATTCCATAGATAAAATCCATGGCTTACCATTGTGGTTCTATCCAAAAAAATCACTTAAAAACTCAATAGTTCCTATGGAAATGCAATGGAATTATTTCAAAATTAAAAACAAGATCATCAATAACACCCATATGTACATGGTTAAAACAATCACAAGATTAACAAATGTAATGAAAACATGTTGACAAAAGGGAAAGAAAAATCAAATGTACCACAATGATCATCTTCCACCAATGATATTTCCAAAGAAGTTTAATGTTTAGATTCAAAGGTTTAAGTGTTCGAATGAAGATGTTCAAACCATAATGATAATTGATTAGGTAATACAATAACAACACAATTGTGGTAAAAAAAATTGATTTAGGAGGATGGTTGAGGGATATATTATTTTTTTATTCATAAAGATCCAATTTTCTATCACCTAAAATAATTGGGAAGGTCCCCAAACAAACAATGTTTCATTGAATTTCTTGTGGCTTTCAACTGAATTAAATGTTTGTTCATCACCACCTTTAGTGGACTTGTTCACCATGTTTAGTTCTTATGAATCCAAATGAGTAATATTTACTATAATGATTCACATCAACTTTTGAATGTCAGATTCATTTTTAAATTTGAACATATTATGCAAGAAAAAACATGTTGATTTTGTTAAGAATATTTTGTTTTAGTTTTTTTCAAAATTCTCACAATTTCAATATCTTTCATTCCCACCATCAATATTTTTAGAATCAAAAGAATTTCCAATTTTTTGTTTTTTAATTTTCTTAATAAATTGATGGTTCTTATGAAATTACTCACAAAAATCTAATAATTTAATTTAGTGTAGTCTTTGACCCAATTATTTGATTGTTTTGAATGCAAGTCAAAGGTTAAAATGGTTTTTATTTCTAGAATTATTGGTTAAAGGTGAAAAATAGTTATTTGATTTTTGAAATTCATTAATCATAAGTATGCACATATACCTTATTCTACATGTTCCCAAGTCCAAAAAATGAGAATTTCCCAAGACTTATCCAAACTTCAAACCCAATTTCACATTACTCAAAGATTGTTATGCTTCACACTTGTGAACAACATTATATCACATGCATATTTAAAAGGTCAAAACCAATTACTTGCGCTTTTGTGTTGTTATGCATTACTAGTGATGATCAACTGATTAATTGATGAAAAAAATGAGTTGATTTTGTGAAAATTAACTTCCATTTGAATGAAAATATTGAATGATATTGCATGTAACTTGAATTGAACTCAAATTTAATTGATTGGATACATATATTTAATTGAATTGAATCCAATTAAATTAAATTAAATTCAACAATTGGATTAAAGTTCAATTATATACAACATTTTTGCAAATAGTGAAATTAATGTCAAATTTGATAAGGTATTAGGGTACACAAGGGCTATACTTCATCCTTTTAGAGATCATTGCACCATGTGCATATTTAGAATTCTAAAACCAATTCCATAAGACATTTTTTTACTAATGAAATTTTGCCAAAAAGTGAAATAAAAATAAAAAATTGAAAAAAAAATTCGAAAAGTTTTTTGGTGTCAAAAGTGAAAGGAAAAAAAAAGGATTAAATCCATATATTTGATTTTTATTTTTTAGCCAAACATATTTATTTTATTTATGGTTTATAGCCAAATTGGCTAAATCTTCTTATGGATAATTGCCACATTTGTTACATCTTCCCTTGGACAATGGCCACCTTGTCTACAAACAAAAAATTCCTCAAAATAACATTCATTCCATATGGCTCAACAATAGTATTTCATCCATCCAAAGTGTTATATACATGCCATTCTATTTCTCCAACCTCTACCATGCTAGTGGAGATCAATGTTTTTATTTTAAGAATTTTTGTTTGCACGTCAAGTGTCTCCAAAGAAAAATGTGAAAAAAATGGCAATCATCCCCTAAAAAGATTTAACCAAATTTGGCTATAAACTAAATATGAAATTAAAATTATTTAATCATCTTTTTATGTATTTTTGGCTATACATTGAAAACCAAATATTAAAATACGAAACAATTAAATATTTTGGCCCTACATCTAAGGATTGAAAAACTCAAAAAATGATTTCATTTTTAATTTATAAAATTTGGCTAAATTTCACAAAAAAGGTTTGACACTAATGGTTATTTTTTGGGCAAATATTTTGCACCATGATGACCAAAAAGCTCTAATGCAAAATGTACAAAGGGTTAATTTTTGAAAAAAAATTACAAAGTCACCATATTTTGGGTGAAAAAAAAAAAAAAGTTGCCATATTTATATGACAAATTCTTGGAGGTTGCCATTACAAAGTGGAATCCTTAAAAAATTTCTATTTTGTTGGCTAAACCTTTAACCAAATTCAAACTCATTCCTCTTATGAACGATTGCCAAATTCATTCTTTTAATGGTAACTAGGGTTTAATGGTAACCCTAAACCCTCTTAGGAAAGAATGCCAATCCATCCTATTGGTACTTCTATTAGTGTAAAATGTGCTATTATTGCTCCCAAGTGTGAATTGGTTACCTAAAACCCATTTATTGTAATTTAATTGAAATTTTGAATTACAAAAATTGTAATTCAAAATTCCAATATCTCTCACACCTTAAATTAAAAAAATTCCTAAATCCCATTCATTAAATCCTATTAATGAATTTTCCAATTATAATCAAGAGTGTGCCCAAATTCCCCATTTTAAAAATTAAAATTAAAATTTAGTGAAAATAATTGTACAATTATTCAATAGCTTCTTCTTCACCATAAGTCAAAGGATTTCTTTTACTCAGCAGTTCTCTTTACTTTCGGTAATCTCTTTACTTTGAGGAATTTCATTTTACGCAGCAGTTTCTTTTACTTAGGTCTTTGTGAGAAAGAAAACCGGAACCGGTCGGGAAACGCGCACGCAACGCGGTGATCTTCTCTCGCCATCGCTGCAAAATTCCAAGCTCCGATCCATCCTCGCTCGCGTTTGCCCGGACATTTCAATCTGCAATCTACAATTCTCCATGGCAATGTAGCTGAGAGACGCGCACAGACAGAAGACACAGATATAGTTCCTGTATGGGACCTATGTATGCTGGAGTTTTCATCGCCGGCAAGTTTCCAGGGAGAAGTGGGTTTTAGGGTTTGGGAATAATTCAGATTTGAGAGCAATAGCAACAACCGTAGCGAGAGAGATGGTGGCAACAGGAGCTGCTGCAGCAGACATAGCACGTGCAGTCACAGCGGCCAATGCAGCAAAGATGGTGAAGTCGCAGTACGAGGCAGTTACTAATCTCCCCCTGGTTGCGGCATTTGTGGCCTTTGCTGTGGCACAGTCGCTCAAGGTGTTGACCACTTGGTAAAAAAAAAAACAATAAAAACAGAATTTTCCCCTTTCTTGTTTCATCTCTCTTCTGTTGCTTCTGTCCCTCTCTTGTTTGTTTTCAAACTTTAAAACCAGATGTCATTGCTGAGCCGAGGTTGCATGAAGAGACATTCTCTCCATGATTAGGGTTTTAATCCCAGAAGACTTATTTTGTTTTTCTGTGCTTTCGTAGACTTTGAATTGCACAAGCGGTGCATAGGATCTTGCATTTCTCTCCCTCCCTCTCTCTGGTTGTGTGGTTTTGAGGTAATTGCACATTAGCATGGCTGCCTTCTGTGGAGCCTGCACATAGTCATCTGCTAGGGTTTCTGCAAGTTCCAGTCACATACATTGTTTGCAAGCAAGAGCTCCAATATTTGAGCATGAAACTGATGGGATTTTTGGATTTAAACATGAGTGGAGTTATGTTGTAGCTCATTTAGATCTGTCCTGACTTTCTGTGTATAGTTTGGATTCATACTGTATAGCTATGGTTGATAAGCTTGTCAACTGCTAGGGTTTCTGCATGATGCTGATGTGTATACGTTCTCTGTGAGGAGGGTTTTTTGGTTTAAACCTTTGATTGCAGGATATGTGTCAAAAATGCTTTCTAATGTTGCCTTTTATGACCTCAGTGGGATTTTGTTGAAAAGTGATGGAGGAATGTGCTGAAGAAGAAGAAGGGTAGGTGGGCAGGTATAAGGAGAAGCGGTGGGATTTGAAGAGGTTGTATGGGTCGGGGGGCATGCCATCCTCTCACTCTTCCACTGTCATGGGGCTTGCTTGTGCCATTGGCCTTCGTGAAGGCCCTGCATCACCCCTTTTTGCAATTGCCTTGGTTCTTGCCAGCATTGTAAGAAGCCTGCCAAATTTTCTGTAGCTTCTTTGGTTTTAGCTTTAAAAGAATGGGGATTGCCGATGCTCAGGGGAGAAGGCTTTTGGCCCAGAATCTTCTTGTTTGCATTTTCCATGAGATTTACAGGTGGCTATGACAAACTAGCAGGCAGTGGTTTTGAATTTCGATGAATGTAATGTTGTCAGCTTGGGAAAGCCCATGGACAGAAGAGTATAAAGACTGACATCCTTGGATAGTCAGAGCAATTAGCATAGTATCAAGAAAGGGAGAGAAGAATGGAGGAAACAGGTTCTCTTTTAGGTAGGGTTGTGAAGGAAGTGTCAAGCTGAATTATTTGGGGGGCTTTGCAGGTCATGTATGATGCTTCAGGTGTCAGGCTGCAAGCCGGTCGACAAGCTGAGGTTTATCACATGATCCTTTGTTCTTCTCTTTGAGTTGAGATTTGTGATCTTTTTGCAATCAAGTTGACCTGCTTTTTATCAAGTTCATTTCCTTGCGAACTTGGACATAACTTGGCCTTTGGCTTGCCAACTCATGACAGGTTTAGGTTAAGAAGTCTGTAGTCTTTTGAAACCTTCTAATTACCTGAAGCAAATGAGTGAGCAGTGCTCAAAGTTTCAATTGTCACTGCTATAGAAAGAGCTCATGCTAGAATGCTGTACCTCATTTTGATGGTTGAGCAAGCTCTCAGATCTATGCTCCTCCATTACTTTTTCAACCACCCAATGAAAGGAATGAAGTGGGTCACACTTCAAGCTTAACATTTACATAGTAGATCATTTGGACTGTTCTTTCTAGAAGCTGGATAATTCCTAGAGCTGCATGGTAGGATATCCTCTATCAGCATTTCATGAATTTTAATTGTCTCAGGGAATGATGAATGAGAGAAGGGATGCACAATGGCATGGGTGCAGGTTCTGAATCAAATTGTGTTTGAGCTTCCACCTGAGCACCCACTTGCTGATACTCGGCCTCTTAGAGAATTCCTAGGGCATACACCTCCCCAGGTATCCTTTCCCTTTCTGGTATTTTCTAGCCTTGATTTGAAGGGACTTGGGAAATCTCTGAAAGCCCAATCTGTTATTATGATCACTTGCGACATAGGAGGAAGAGCAGAATAGACTGCCAACGATCAATGAAGTGAGAACTGTCAAATACTTTCTGACAGTTCAACAGGGTGATGATATTGAAGATTGACATGGGCTAGTTCTGGCTTTGTGGTCCACTCAGGATATCCAGTCCCATGTGATCACTGTTGCAAGTGAAAGATGTCAATGTTCTTAACTATATGGTCCAACTACATGACCAAGCCTGTGTGGTAGTCTTTGGTGTTGGCAACATGGAGCTGCACAACTGACAGCTCTTGGGTGTATCTCAGTTTTAGTAGAGGTTGATTCTTCATTGTGCCCTGCTTTGTCATAGGGTACTGTTGCTGACTTGAGAGTTTTGGAGTGCTGAGAGGGAAGGTACATTAGACTGTTGTATTCAACTGTCTGGAATCTGTTCTGATGCAGTAGAAGAATTACTGTGAATGTTGCAGGTAGCAGCGGGAGCTTTGTTGGGATCCTTGATAGCTTACATACTACACCTCATCTCCTTAGTCTTGTCTGCAAGCTAGCCTTCAGTTCATTTCAGCACCCTAAATTCTCTGACAAATGCAGATCATTCTTAGTATCACCTTTTGGATACTGTGCCAATAATTCAACATTCTAGGGTGCTAGTTTCTTCCAATATTGTAGTATCAGATCGAAGAGTTCCATTTGTAAGAGAGTTTGCTTTGGCTGTAGTGAGCAAACATTGGTGCTTCTTCATAAGGTTGTGGATTGTAAATTGATCTATAGATGCAAGACCCTCAGGCATGGGCAATGTTTTGATATCTACCACTACTTACATTGATCTTGGTTACCCTTTGTTGTGAGATTGTGACTCATGTTCTTCTATAGATGACCATCTGGGTTTGCAAGTTCCACGTCTTGTATTATGGTTCTGCAATTTGAGTAATTACTTCATTTCCTGGTAGCATTGGTAATAATACTGTGCAATGAGCTTTTACTTGAAGAAATGGCCGCCTTTGAAGGAGTCAGGAGGGCAACAGTTGGCTCTTTCATTGATTTCCTGTACTGTCTCCTGTTCCAGGTTTACATAATCCTCTCCTCTTGCTTTCTTCTGCTCAACCATAATGTCTATGTAACAGGGATCAATTGCACTTTGCAGATGTTGAAAGCTTCAGCCTGCAAGAATCTCATGCCTTCTGGTGAACACCCTCTTCTTTAAGACACTGCTTATCAGGATGTCCCTGTGAAGGATAATTCCTTACAATTCCTCTAGCTGCCATCCTTGTTTCCTTGTCTCTAATAGTCCAGGGATAGGCACTACAGGTTTGGAGGCGAGTAGTATACATTTCTATCCTTTTCAGGCTTACAGAGACATTGAGGTATTTTGCTCCATGGTTTTACAAACTTGAAAGCCAGCCTCTGATGGATACATAAAGTTGAATCTTGCTTGTACTATCAGTCTTAATTAACAAAGCAGGTTTGTTACTGATCTGCTCATTTTATAATGTTGAATATTCACAGATTTTAAGGTAGGGCAAACGAGAAAATTAAAGGTTAGAAGCAGAATTGGCTGAAGAGCTGGAAAATGCAAGAGAAGTGCAGTTATAGAATATAGTGTTTATTACGAAGATGGCATGTCTTCAGACAAAGAGTTGGGTGGTTGTGCAAGATGAGATTCAGGAGAGCGAGAAGAAATAGAGAGATATACAAGATGCATGTGGTCTGACATATGCCTTCACCTTGTGAATGCAGGCTACATGAGTTGTCTTGGGCAGAGGATTGTCATAAGGGTGAGTAGACAGGCAATGAGGTGAGAGAACACAGTTGTTATTTTCTGAAGAATCCCTGTTGTAGGCTTGACCTAGAAACTAGATTTTGTTGACTGAATTCAAGGAAACTTCTCACAGTGTGTTTTTCTGATTCACTTTGAGATTTAAACAGAGAATGTTGTGAAGGGAGTGCCAACCCAATTACTTTAATCATCTCCTATGCTTTGCAACAATGCACCCAGTAATGTAATCTGCACTTTTTTACTCTGCAATGGTGCTAATTACAGATTTGTTGAAAGGCATGTAATAGACACCTTCAATCGACAAGTGGTGCTGAAGATGTACTGGACAAAATTGATTTTACTTTGATCTCATCGATGAGCCAGCTCCTCAACAATGGAACATACAGGTCATGATCTAGTCCTTGTATTTACATGTTTGTCAAGGAAGGCTTTTGCTAAATTACTGAAACGCACATTGACATCCGCTATGCTCGCATACTTCTTCATACACTCCACCACTTCAGGAGTCAATATATCTGCAACAAATCCAACAGTGGTACTGACTGAATGATCAGCTGCTTGAACTACTGGATGACCAGCTGTTTGAACAACTGGAACTGGGACCACTAGAGGGGTGGGGGTGGGGGATCATGATAAATGAAATCTGATCAAACTTACAAAATAAACAATATACAAAGAATGCAGCTCAGTATCCAGATGTGAAACAGATAGCTTCTGAGGTGACTAATACTAGATGGAGTATGTTCATGAATCAGAAACCTTGGGTTAAAAGACAGTGCAGAGTTGGATCACCTTTCTTTGTCAAGGGAGTGCAGAGATAATACAAAGTTGCAATTGCTGACAATACCTGCATTACATGCAACCCAACTTCAAGGTCAGTAAGCAGCCAGAACTCACAGCCTGAGAGTATTTCAAAAAGTCAATGGTTGTTTATGAAATGTGATAGAGAATTTCCAAGCACCAGAGAGAACTCATCCATTTATGCAACGACACGTGGAGAAAAGGAACTTGGAAAAACAGCAGAGTTTGTTACCGTATTCTCAACAGGACTTGATAAGCAAGAAATTATTAAAGGAATGCCCCCATTCTTCACAATGACATCTCTGTTTGCAGGATCTGCACTACAAGCAAGTCAACTTGTAGTCATCCATCTGTACCTTCTAGAGATGGTAAATTTTGAGCCTTTCAAGTATTATGAAAAGTTTGTGGTGATTCTTGAGGGTGCAAACATATAAAAATCATGACATCCAGGTAGCAAAATTTTTGGACTGTGAAAACATGTTTGTTGCAATTTGATATCATGAATAAATTCAGTGTCTCCTGTTAAATCACCTCTTTGCAGAATAAGTAAGACATGATGATGCAAGTGGTGCACACATTGACACGAGAGGAGTTCAATGGGGTGGGACTTTGCCAGCACAAACCTGGTGAGCAATTGCAAAGACCACCCACACCAAATTCAATGAGCTTTTCGTTCGCTTCTGTCAAGCAATCCATGAACAGATCCAGTACATGGAGCTGACAGTGCCAAAACCGCCACACATAAAAACCAAAATTAAGACAGACATTGTTCACAAAATTAAAATCTAGAGTACAAGGAAGAAGTGGAAAGATTGGAAAAAAAGCACTTGAGACCCTTACGGAATCATGAAGAAAATTAGAAAGTACTGAAAAAGGGTTGGAAATCCCCTAGAAATTCTGAGGCTTTTATTATCTCATGTCCTATCCTAGTCTACCGAAAGCATTCCTACATCATAAAAACCTTGCGGGTGGGCAGAAGTAGGCATTTCCTTTTTTCAAAATGCACAGCAGGCATTCCTGCCAGTACAGTGGGCAATATGTTTTCTGTAATGCCTGTCATAATGGCCAGAATGTGTATGGCAGGTAATACATTTTCTGAAATGCCCATGATATGGTTTTTATGCAGGGGAAAGCCCTGGCTGCAGGGCATTACACCTACCAACCAAGGGTGGGGTGTTCCCTACACCTAGCTCATCTTTTTGTTATAAAGCTCTTGGAGTGCACTCAATTAGTCAATAGATCAGGTCCCCTCACAAATCTGGCTTTTGTAATAGGCTGGTGTGAGAGCTCGGAATGTGTACCTTTCGAAGAATATCATAGTTGAAAGGGTCATAGGCAAAATTTGCCAAATGCGCTACCACTTGTTCCTTTGTCTCTGCAGCCAAGTAGACTGGAAGTCTTAACTCTAAAGAGCCCCAAAGTGGATGACTGACGAGCATGTGTGATTTTCCACAAATCCTGCTTAAAACTGAACTAGAAGAGAAATATATACTGTACAATTTAGTGTGCAGCAGAATTGATATGAAGGCACATGGGAATCATACCTTCACTGACAGTCTGTTGGAACTGTGTCACCAATTCCTGCACCAAAGTGTCTCTCAATCAGTGCACATGGCAAAAGGGAATCAAGCATCTGGATGAGTCTCTAGATAACCTCAACAAACTTGAACCTAAACTGTAACCTGATTTTTCTTGACACCTCTCTGACTTCAACACTAAATCAGTAAACACACAAGCACCCTTTCAGTGGAAATGGAAACTACAACATCAACACATTTGGCAAGAGACTTGTGCAAAAAAATTATAATCATGAACTGTAAACCCAACATGTCTGGGATCTGTGAACTTCGAAATCAAAATCCTACATGCTTCTTGATCAGCATAAAATTGATTCTGAAGTTAGCCTGAGCACCCACAATATAAAATTAATCTTTCTGAAACCCTTAAAGTTTTAGGTAGTCAGATGGGCAAACCACATGCAGAATTGTGGTTTTATGAATTTTGCAAAACTGGAGTCCAATACGTGCATAAAAACCTATGACTGATTTGCACAATTGATCCTGAATTGAACTCAGAAGGTAAGAAACTGTAAACCCAACAGTTCTGGGCACTGTGATTTCAGAATCAAATCCTGCACACTTCCTCAATCAGCAAAAATTGCTAATGAATATCAAAATGAGTATCTTGGAAACCCCTAAAACCCTAGGTTGTCAGGGGACACAAAAAACTGCCTGAAGAATTGTGGTTTTATGAATATTCACAGAATTGGAATCTGATAGATGCACCCAAAAAGAAACCCATGACTGATCTGCACAATTGATCCTGAATTGGACTCAGAAGGTAAGAAACTGTAAAACCCAGCACACTTTCTGGGTGCTGTGAGTTCAGAATTAAATCCTGCACACTTTCTCAATCAGTGCAAACTGCAAAATGAATAATATCAAATGAATCTCTCTGAAACCCCTTAAAATCTGAGGTTGTCAGGGACAACAAATTGCTCTGCCTGAAGAAATGTGATTTTATGACCTTCGCAAAACCAGAGAGTCTGATAGATGTACAAAATGGCAAACGAGAGTTGTGATAGATTGATGCCAAAAAAAAAAACCCCATGACTGATTTGGACAATTGATCCTGAATTGGACTCATAAGGTAAGAAACTGTAAAACCCAATATTTCTGGGTGCTTTGAGATTGCAATCAAATCCTGCACAAGCACTACAGATTTATGATCTTTGCAAAACAGTTTTCCTCTCCCAGAATTCATTTGCAAAATTCTGGGAAATCATTTGCAAGAGTTGTGGAAAAAAACCCTGACAATGCAATGCCATGAGGAAGAGGAGGAGGAGGAGCCCTCCACAAAACCAAGAACAAAAGCATGTGGAGGAAGAAGGCACCAAAATTCTCAACTGGGTGGATTCCTTCCAAGACCCGGTGACACATGCATGTCTTATGTATGCTCTTGACAGTTTTTCTTCGAATATAAAACGAGCGAGAGAGAGAGAGAGAGAGAGAGAGAGAGAGAGAGAGAGAGAGAGAGAGAGAGAGAGAGAACCCGAAACAAACGAACGAACAAACAATACAAGAACAAAAAAGAAGAACCCAAAACAAACGAACGAACAAACAATACAAGAACAAAAAAGAAGAGGAGGAGGAGAGCATGCGGCTTTGAATTGCACCTGCAAGAATTCGTCGCGAGAAGTGCCATACTTGCCAGTTCTCTCCTTCTGCCGCTCCGCATTACTAAACATCTCTCTCCGTGTCTGTGTGTCTGTCTTCTCTCTGCGTCTGTCTGTGGTAGCGATTTCACCCGCCTGGCAGGAGTCTAGGTTCCTGAAACCCTAAAGCTCACTCCCACAGTGAGGAACAGGAGAAGAATGGGAGCTGAACGAGAACTTTGCTTTTGGGTACCTAGTTTCTTAGTGTCGTCATGTCGATAGCAGCCGCCTCGTGTTGCGGTCATCCTCGTCGCGACAAAATAAAGAAAAAATCCGGGATCCATGTGGGAGGGCAGCTCCATGTGTCGCTGTCACACAAGATCCAGGAGGATATAGATGATGACGATGATGGGTACTGGACTCTTATCCTTTGCACAGCAGCAAATCAGTAGCAGCAGCGCTAGTGTTGTGGGTGGTCGTTCTCTTCCTTTGAGGAGCTCGTCCAAGCTTGTGCAGAGAAGAAGGAGACGACAGGAGAGATCTTTGAGCATTTTCTTCCTCTTCTGCTTGAGGTCTTTTTCTTCTCTTCACTCCCATCATCATCATCACCATGTTGTGGTATGTGTGTCTGTATGTCCCCTTGTGTGTGTATGTTCTTTCTTAGATTCCTGTGATGACTCTTCCTCTTGGCTTTCTCTTCTGCAGGAATGTTCCATCACCTTCTTCTTCTTCCAAGTGCGAGTCCCGTCTTCTTGGAATCTTGAAGCAGAAGGTAAGAACAGCAGCAATAGCAGCGACTGTGTTTGTTGCAAACCCAACTTGCAACCAACTTGGAGGAGAAGACATCGAAACAATGGAGACAACAACAACAACAACAGCAGCAGCAGCAGCAACAGGAGATGATAGTCGAAGAAGGGGAAAGACTGTAGCAGTGATTGGGGCAGGTCCATCAGGTCTTGTAACTGCAAAATGCATGCTTGAGGCGGGTCTTTCTCCTACAATCTTTGACAAAGCACCTGAGCTTGGTGGAGTATGGAATCCTAGAGTGAATCCCTTCTGGTCCTCAATGAGAACCAATGTGTCACGATATGCCTGCTGCTTTTCTGATTTCCCGTGGGACTCCAAAGCTGCCACTTACCCTACTCAGCATGAGATGAATGACTACATTCATGCCTATGCCCGCAAATTCCTTCAACCTGTGCACTTCTCTTTCAGCTCGGAAGTCACAAGTGTGGTAAGAAGTGGCGGCAGTGACAACGACAATGGGAAGTGGGTTGTACAGTGGAGGTCATCATCATCATCATCATCATCATCTTTGGAGGAGCCAAAGGCAATTGAGGGATCTCCTCCAGCAGCAGCACTGCTGTCATCATCTCAGGAGCAGATGTTTGATTTTGTGGTGTTTGCATCTGGGTTTTTCTCCATCCCCCACATTCCAAGCATTCCGGGACTAGATGGCTTTCTGGGTGAAGTCATGCACAGCTCCAACTACCGATCGCCAGAGAGATTTAGAGGCAAGCGTGTGGTGGTTGTGGGTGCAGCTGCTAGTTCAGCAGAAATAGCAGCAGACATTGCTGCATTTGCCAGTGAAGTCATCAACACGGTGAGTCGACCATTCTGGGCTGTCCCACGCTACATTGCTCTGAATCCTGATTCAGATACCACACCCTTCTTCCCTCTGGACTTGGTCTTTTTCCGTCGCTCGACACACAAGTCACAGAGTGAAGATATCTTCCGTAGTGAGGAGGAGCTTCAGAAGGCAAATGAGTACTTTGTGAAGTTGTGTGGTGATCAAGGGATTCTCAACTTGGAACATGACACTGATCCGCCCATCGTCGCCATCTCTGATACATACCTGGAGCTTGTCCGCTCAAACCATATCACAGTTCGACTCAGCAAGGTGCAGGAGGTGCAGGGTCGGACATTGATCCTTGAAGATCACACCACAATTGCTGATGTTGATTGCATCATCTTCTGCACAGGTTTTCTATGCTCGATGCCTTACCTTTCCTCTGAATTGCTTGACAGTATATCCTTTGACCCTGCCGACCAGTTTATGCCACTCCTTCTGCACCGTTCCACCTTTCATCCCTCACTTCCCAGATCAGCTTTCGTGGGTATGTATCGGGGACCCTTCTTTGGTCTCATTGAATTGCAAGCAAGGTGGGCAGCTGCCATTTTCTCAGGGGTCTTACCACCAGTTCCAGAATCCGTCCAGCAAGAAGGAATCGCCCTCGAGAAGCGGATCAGAATCCAAACTCCAAAACCCCAATTCCCTCATTGGGATTATGTTGGTTTTGCAGATGCATTTGCTGCAGATCTTAATATTCTCCCTTCAAAGGAATGGTGTCAGAAGCATGATATAGTCATCCCTGCCCACTTTCACACAGGAGATGTGGCAGCAAACGAAGCTGTAGAAATTCTTGAGAAGGCATGTGAGGAGTTTTTGAATGGTAGGATGGTACCATATTCAGTGTTCCGCTCACTGGCTGGTTCATGGGTTCTTCATCGCTGTATTGAAAACCGGATGGATTCATCACAGTCCGGGACAGTTGAGGGGACAGCAACCTTCTCTGTAACAGAAGTGTCCCATCAATATCTCTACAGTGAGATAGGGGAGCTTTCCATGCAGCGTGGTCATCACTTCCGAGTGCATCGCAAGTATGTGTATGTGTACGACAAAGACACTGAGCAGATCAACGTCTTTTTTGAAAACGAAGGCACCCAAGGCTCCTTTTTCCATTCTCTTCGCTTCCTCTCTCCTAAATGCTCAGAAAAGGGGGAGTTAAATGAGATGTCTGGGGGCTGGAAGGCAGAGGGTGAGCACCTGTGCAGTGAAGATCTGTACAATGTGTCGTATCGGTTTTGTTTTCGAGGCAATCACATTAAAAAGATGGAGATCTCGTATCATGTAAAAGGACCCAAGAAGGACTACACCTCCACTGCTACTTATTCTCGATGAGGATCAAAAGTTTATCTACTGGTTACATTCATTTGCACAGGTGATGCACTGCAGCTTTCTTTGAAGAAAAGATACCGCAGTATGGATAGAAGTAAAAACCAGGTTATAAATCTCTTGTCCTGTTATGTAATTTGCTGCTGGTTTTGAGTAGCAGTGTTGGGTTTTTGGGAGAACAGGTGATGTGTTGATCTTGAGAGGTGTATACAATCAAGTTCAACTTTGCAGCTGAGTGCATGGAGGCTTGCTGTTCAAGTTCTTGTTGAACTTTGCAGCTGAGTGCGATCAGACTTGTAGTTCCAAGGTCTTTAACTTGTTTGTGGCTTCATTCTGAGTTTCTCTGATGGTAGTAGAGTTTGAATTCTTAAACAGCATTTTTTAACTGTTATTTATGTGGTTTTGTAAGCAAATCAAATTGTTGTATGCAGAAAAATTTAGATACCAAGCATGATGATACCATCATTGCTGGAAAGCAAAGCTCTTTTCAGAGAGATTTGCTTAATGGGTTGCTGGTATTATGATATGTCAAGAATGGTAGTGGGTGGGTTTGAACATGTGATGAGAATGGATGTGGATCCCCCTGTATAAGACTGAAAATAATTTCAATTCAGTTTGAGAGCTACTGAAGGATATAGATAATTTGACAGTGCATCCTGTAGATTGTTACAGGCTGCAGGCATTTTTGTTGAGGATAAGAAACTATGATCCTCCAGGAACTGGAAAGTAGATGATGCAATAGCAGGGGTGGGAAGGGGATCCTGTTTTCAGGATGATGAATTTTTTGCAACACCATCAGATGTCTGCTTTGTGGATTGTTTACACACTCTAGTAGTAGTAGTAGTAGTCCTGATTTCGCTGTTGGTCCTTAGTTGAAAGCAAGAAGAAGAAAATAGGTTTGACTGCAAGGAACTAGGTTTATGCATGTATGTGTCTGGCATGGGGGAGTGTGCATTTGTTGATTGTCACACATTTCTGGCAACCTCAGTGGTAATGGGCATTGGATTCACATCACCCATTTATACACCCACACTGTATGAGTTACACCATTCAGAAGGATAGCGGTTGGGGTACATTCTTATCCCTGACTTGACAAAGGTGGTAAGAGACTGCAAGTTTTCTTTCTACATTATCTTAATTCAAGTGGAAATTTTTCTTATTGCAAACTTGCTGGGTTTTTTCATGAGAAGATCTTTTCATTCTTAGGAATTGGGAGGACTTCTATATCTATTCACACGTATACTAGTATGTGCTGAGCTCTTGGGTGACATCTGCCTTCAGCTGTTTTGTGAATGTTTCTGCATTTCTAAAACTGGAGACCGGGCCTGTAGTTTCATTGAGTCTTGTCGTATGCATTGCACTAAAGTCTTCATGATATCATTCACAAGTTTCTTGTTGTGGGTTCTTTTGCAGTAGGGGTGATTTCCGAAGCAATTCTGTTGGATGTTTGCATTGGAAGAAGATGTCTGCACCCCCATCAAACACTTGTATGACAATGGCTATCTTCTGGTCATTGTGGAGGTACCCATCCTTCCATGACCTTCATTCCACATCCTCTTGAACATGTGTCTGAACTTTGAACTCTTTAAGTGGGTGACTGTTCCAGATAGAATTACATAGAACTGTCAACTATTCTTGCTTGCACACAGATATGACACTATTTCCATTGCTTAGCTTACGTGGAACAGCTGGGATTTGGTGAACTTGCCACCAAGAGCTTGTTGTGACTGTGTCAAATAAGCAAGAACTGCAGTTTCTGAGTGGTTTGTTGGTTGGTGAGTTTCCAATTACTGCAAAAACAGATGACTGACTGATTTTCTTTGGTGGTATTTTCCTGTCTGCATGCAAGCAATTGTGCAGCCAGTCAGCAAGCCACCTAACAGTTGCTTGGTTTGTTGAGATTGGGTAACCTTTGGATGTTTGAGAGGGTGTCCCGCTCTAATTACCACAAATTCATTTGGAGTGGTGTGTTCTTTTGAGCAGAAGAAATAAGTTTCTTGATCTTCAGAACTGGCATTTTGTCCGCATGAAACTGTTTCTCTGAGATTCAACTATAAGCAAAGAACCTTACTCCTGACATTTTGCCAATTGGGTGTCTTGGAAAAAAATTGTTGACCCATTTGCCAATTCTTTGTGATTGTCAGGGTGATTGCCTGCTGAATCACAGTAGTGTGAATTTTGTGTTATTGTTTAATCGTTTTGTTATCAATTCATATCATCATTTCTTTCCACTTCAGGTTAGCATTTTGCCTTTTTATTTTGAAGGTGAATTCTTTGTGTCTTTGCAAGACTGGGAGATTATCCCACCATCCCCAAGGCAAAATTTGCAGTCTTGGGTGGTTTTTTAGCTGTGAAGCTCATATGGGATGTGATGTGTCTGACTGCACCCAAGCTGAAACTTCTTTTGGATCAGCTCAGATTTGGTACTTGTTTTGAAAATGCATTTGGTAGAGTCAAACCATGTTTAGGAAAAGCCATGTTTCAATTACAGGGAGTCATATTTTCTGCACCTTGTGAAGTGTGGAAGTTTGCCTTCCTGCTTTTGACTTGAGCTGTTCCAGATTTGCAATTCAGCTTTGCAAGACTTGCATTTATGGAACCTTCAGCACGGGCATTCAATTTATACTATGGAACAGGAATGGTAGGGTGAGCCATCAATTTCATTAGGTGGTAATGGGTTCTTCCAGGTCCTGTTTGAAACCATAACCAGTTTTCTGACCCTCAATTTTCATTTCAAGTGCGTTTTTAGTTGTCTATTCACAAAAATACTAGACACTGATGCCTCCAAAAGCAGAGCTAGCATATTGTTCCATGTCCAATGAAGAAAAGGCCTGGAAAAGCGTCAAAATAGGAACCCAAAACCAGTTACTTTCAATTAGAGTTACTGGTTCATATTGATTTGTTATTGATTCTTATCAATAACTTCATTCTATTGCAATTTTTTTCCATAACTATTGTTCTTTCTGTTTCTTATTGATTTGTTCTAGTTAAAACATTCTAACATTGCAATTTTAAGTTTGTTTGCAGATTTGTTAGCAAAATCATTATGTTTCAAGAAGCCTTGCAATTCAAGCCTTGCTATTATTCTTGGTTATAGTAGGCAGACCTTCAGTTTGAGAAGGTCATGCTAATGGAAAGCAACCAAACCTTTCAAAGCTTCTATTGAAAGCTGACCTTTTAGAGTGGCTTTTAGTGTTCTTGAGATTGTGATGCATGTTTTTATGCATGGCTTGGTTTTCAAGGGAGAGATCACCTTGTCCCATCGGGAATCCATGTTTTAGCCAAGACCTACTTAGCCCAAGCACCCTAGCTTGGGGTTTTGGGTTTGACAATAACAAGACAAATAATTTTTATTTTTATTTTTTCAAAAATCAATTTGAAATCTATTACGGTGTTGCGCATTACCATTGATGATCAACCATTTAAAAAAAAAGAAAAGAAGAAGTGTTCATAGTGTTTTTAATAATTCATCATTATTTATGTCAATGTCTT
>Ga0209611_10002226_pt1 | contig 34001 bp, 32 predicted proteins | sample S1TSphgellanicum_3_FD_187693 | JGI IMG/M metagenome (GOLD analysis project Ga0209611, IMG submission 187693) | Host-associated microbial communities from peat moss isolated from Minnesota, USA - S1T2_Fc - Sphagnum magellanicum MG (SPAdes) (version 2) | ecosystem: Host-associated > Plants > Peat...
CCACCAAATCGTTGGACCAGGAGACCACATCTTCGCACTTGTCCTCTTTGACAATATCCCATCAGAATGTATGTAGCTCAATATCAATTTCTTGGTCTTCTCCATGTCCCATTTTTTATGTTAAATCTCTAATTCTTCCCATGAATCGACCGGCTTGCTTGCTACTACAAAACACCTCTATAATTTGTCCAAGCAGATCATGTCTAAAGCCCCGGCAGAGAAAGAAAAAACTGGTCATCATGTGAAGCAAGTGATGGGCATGTTTGCCTTCAGATGTCATTGCAAGCGTCATGATCTTTGAAGCTACTGAGCATCATGGGTGCAGTTTCCTTCTTCTGAATCTTTTCTTCTTTCAGCTGAACTAGTATATAGAAAATTTCTTGCTCTTCTTCTTGCACACTATCAAAAAGAAGCAAAACAACACTGAATTCTTGACTTGAAGCAGAAAAATCATACATGAATCTCCATCTTGACAATGAGATTTGTGAGATTTGCATCAGTATGTCATTATGAATTTCAGTGAGCAATTTGCAAAGTACCCAAAAACTAGGTTGTCATTCCATTAGAGAGAACACTGAAAATTCTCAACTTTTAAGCACAGAATCATACATAGTTATCTTACTGTGTCTCAATGAAATTCAGTGTGCAATTTGAGACGTACCCAAAATCTCTAGAGGTTGTCACTCCATCAAACAATTCTGCGAAAATTCTCAAACTTTCAACCAAAATATCATTCATTGATTTCTTAATCAACTTCAATGAGATTTAGTGTGCAATTTGCAAAAGTATGCAAAATCTAGGTTGTCATTCAGTGGGTGTTGGAATTTTCTATCATACAATTCTGCAAAAATTCTCAACTTTCAACAACAAAAATCATGCATAGATTTCTTAGAATACATCAGTGAAATTCAGTGTGCTATTTTTCTGGGTTGTTATTATTATTTGGTGGCGTTTTAATTTTGACTTGAGAGATTTTGTGTAGCATCTAACTAATGACTTTTACTCATGCGGACAGAATGTAAATTTTTTTTCTTATTACTATTGTATGAAACTCAGATCTTCCCACAAGTTGTATCTAATTAGATATTATATATATGGTGCAGTGGGAATCACCTTTGCTTTCACCCGGGATGGCTTCAGAAGCACTGCTGAGCGCAAAATACTCAAGTGGTTAAGTGAAAAACTCAACTGGTGGCAAGCATATTTGCAAGATTTGGTTCTACATTGCAGGCAAAAAAATGTGAACTTTCTTCTTATTCCTCTGCCCAATCCTCCCTCTAGTCTTTGATGATGATGATAATAATAATAATAATAGATGTATATATGTACATACGTATGCATGTATGTATATACAAGTGTTGGTTCTGATATCAACTTTTGAACATTCTTGTTGGTCCTAGTATTGAGTTTAAGACTGACACCCATCTTCTTTGGTTTGGTTACTTATGAGATTCCTAGTATGAAATTGAAAGACTTTCACTCTTTTTCTCGCATTTGGAAGCAATGAGTTGAAAATGGTTTGGTTTGGTTTGGTTTGGTTCTTGAGCTTTTTTGCTTGTAGGTTACATTGGAACTTCGAGTATGTGCTGCACATTCATTGGGTGAAACCGCTGTCCGAGAGGCGCAATTTCTCCAAGCTACAGACATAATCTTGGAAAGGTGACCTTGGTTCACTCCTCTTCTTGATTTGCATATATTGATCAATGAACTTGTAAGAAATATAACAAAATTCCTATATTCATGGGTTGTTAGAAGAATTTTTTTTTAAAAAAAAATTTCAAAAAAATTTCCCTGATTTTGTGGTTTTAAAAGTTTGGTCAAATTTTCCAAAATTTTATCATTTTTTCTGAATTTACACTGAAAGAAAAATAAATTCCAATTTTTTTTGTAACCTCAATGTGAAAATTTGACAAAACAAAAATGTTAGATAATACTAGGAATGTAAATAAAAGGCCCCATATACAATAATAATTCAGCTAGTTGCCAAAGGGTGGTTTGCAACTCATGGCCACTTATACTTGAGAGAGAGTTGAAGTTGATCAACCATGACCATCTTTTGGGGATTGTAGTGTTACCTATATGCACCATGCCAATGTAGTAGGAAAGAAGTCATAAGTAAAGGGGCTCTTTTGTAGACCATGAAAGGACCTTAAAAAACCCAATCCTTAAAGGAGGCCTTTGTCATTTGACATTTCTTCAATTTAGTCACCTTCTTCTTGTATCGCTCTTTCAAGAAGGGATTATTCTATCCATTACTAAGAGAATGACAAACAAATGATGCATACTCAATATTGAGTTTGTTCTCCTAACATCCCATAAAGACTAGCTTAGATTATGCATAAAGTCATAACAATTGGTGGAATTAATGAAAATTTTAAAAAATGGTGGAATTTGTTCTAACTTTGCTCTATGTTTGGGACTCATTGTTGCCAAGAAAATTGATTATGCAACATAGAGGCTTTACTAATTAAGTACTTCTTGTGGGCGGTTGACAGAAATGATGGTAATGATTCAACAACTAGAAAGATTGCAAAACTCCTTAGCGAAAAGACCGAGGCTAGGGTTGGGTTGATGGAGAAGCGGCAAACTTCAAACAAGCTTGAGGCAGTCTTACAAGTGCCAGAAAATCAGCAGCCCCACAACTTCGGCTCTCATGAACTAACGCTCAGTCTTGACAAACAAACTTTGGTTAGTAACATGTTGAATGGGTTATGTGTAGTTTGCCAAGAATCAGAGGACCCATATTACCTTTCAATAAGTATAGATTTATCATCTACAATCTCAACATGAGTGGTTTTTATTTTTTATTTTTTTAATGGTGTTTTTTATTTTTTTCATTTTTGTTGCATTGTTTCCATTTGTTAGGTTATGAACTCAAGAATTAGTTTGTATATAGAAATGCCTACAAATTGGAATTCTTTAGAGCATCCCCCATCAACACATTGCACAATATGTTTTAGTTGAAGAATAGTAAAGAATTTCTGTCAATTTGGGGTAGTAAAATGGCTTGAGGCCAAAATTGGTGCATAAGACGCAGTGCAATTTCCAAGCCATATATACCATTGCCCTTGATTGGTCGAATATAATGATTGGTCTAAGTGGTTTGTTATTGGTAGTCTCCCACTTGTTGCGGTACCAAATTTCATGTTTATTAGTGGAGATGGAGAACTCAGAAGCGAGATGTCTTGGATGTGAGAAATACTCTTGAAGCCTCAAATATCAAGCATGGGTGGTGCTGCTCTTCAATGTTTAAATTGCAATGAGAAATATTTCCTTCCTAAAGCAAATTATCAGAGTCATTGCTAACTCATGTTTAGCACAAGGCTTATTTTTTAAAAATAGTGCGACTTTTATGAAAAACCTTTTTCCCCCCACACAAAAGAGAAAATCTCTAAATTCATAAAAATCATATCCTTTAAAAGGTTACTAATATTGTCCAAATCCATGTTTATTTATTATAAGATGTGTTATTCAACATCAATGAAATTCCAAAATTTCAATTCTACTAATACCCTAATACACTACCTTGGTTGCTTCAACACTAATTATATTACTTTCAGAAGTATTGAAAGTTTTGCATATTGTATTTGTTGAAATGAAAAGTTCAAAATTAATCAATTATTCAACAAACATGTGTCGAAGCAGCAGCCAAGGTCCTACAGTAACCATGAAACAAAAATCAGATATTAAATGAGTGGAAAAATGCTTAAAAGATTGATATTCTTTTGCACTTCAAAAAACCCAGCTTTGGAAATGCACCGTTTGAGAGGATGTACATTCCCACAATGAGACTAAGAATCTTCTACTTCGTTTTTGACTCAAAACCCATTTTTGAAATCGCCTTGTTGAAAGTGCCCTTCAATGCACAAGGTTAGATAAGTGTCAAGCATATACATAGGAGCTAGCGCGATAATCCACTTCATCACCATTGCCAAATGAGACTATAACAATAGTAAAAAGTACAATGCCCAAGCTCAAAGGAAGTAGCTAGTGCTTTCTAGCAAATCCAACAAGCACAAGCAAACATGAATTGCCATAGGTTATGTGACCTCACAATTGTGCTCCTCTTTAATTCCTTCGAATTGTGCAGAGCAAATCTGGTTACTGCTCACATTGGTGGTCCATCAGCTCTCAACATTTAGTAACACCCAATTGCTCAAACATTTACCAATTGGTAACCTTGAACAACCCATCAGTAGAAATCCTCAAAGTTGCTGCTTCCTGTAGGAGTCCTCTCACAACGCTCACCAGTTGAGATAATCTGTCTTATCAGGAGAAACATACTGGGTGTTTTTATGAGTCAGAAGAGGGCCAAAGTTGCTCAGACAGATGCCCACCCATCTCCATTTGCCATGCCCGGTCCACCAAGGGTGCCAATTCTCTGCAATAAACAGATAGAAGCCACTTAGACCTCTGGGGAAAAAATGACTGGGGAAAGAGCAGCTAGCTGAGCGTTTCTGGATGGAAGGAACAATGCAATGTACAGATACTGGTGATCAGAAATTACTACAAAGAGAGTTGAGAATAGTACTTGAGGTCATGACTGACCACAATCAGTGTACGCTCTCCTTTTAGTGACCATAGCAAGTTGACCACATCTGCCCTTGCTTTCCAATCTGTCCATCAGGTTCCAACTAATTAGCATTCCTCCTGCTTCATGCCCTTAAGGTGATGAAATTTCCAACCAGACTCATCATCATAAATTCCTGCAAACTCCCACAATGTTTCCCTTTTTCCCTTCTGGTTCTTCATCATTTTGTTATGCTCACAACACACTTGCAGCATCAAGGAAAAGTTCTAATATGTTTTGTCTAGTGAGGTAGAAACACCAACCTAGACCTGCCAGTGGCTCATCCAGTAGCAGCAAATCAGGCATCCGCACCTGTCATTAAAAAACAGAACATATGTCAACAACCTGTTGTCATCCAGCTTATCATTTGATCTATTGACAACCAGATAACACTTTGCATGTCAAGAAATGAAAGTACAAAGTAGGTATTGGGTACTTAATACTTAATCATAGCCTAAAATCAAACACCATGACTACTACAACTATCACACCTCTTGGATAATAACAGTACACACAAATGTCATTTGTGATCAGGTTATTAGGCATACTAAAGTGGAAGGCAATCACCAGCTGCACAGCCAGAGCTAGCCGACGTTTATATCCATCACTCAAAGTCCTTGGATTCTTATCAAAAGGGATGTCTGCCATGCCCACCTGCAAAACAAACATCGGCTTCGATCAATAAACCTACACACACAACCCCAACTCTACCAAAGCATTTGCCTATGGACCAATCAAAACCCTAACAAAACAAGAGCTCAGGAATCTCACAACCCTTGTCAATGTGGATGTCAAGAGATAGAACAGGGTTCAGGAAATACTGCAAAGACAGCAGCTTGTAGGCGCATGGCAAGCTGCTGCCGCAACAACATGTCTTCAGCTCTTCGAGACCATCCAAATGTGAGCTCTTCCAATACAGTGTCTGCCAAAAAATAGCTGTCCACATACACAATTATATGTCAAACTCTAAAAACCTGCCTTACAACGCTCAAACAGGGGAGTTCGGTGTACTCCTTAACTGATCTGCAACCCAGTGAGAGCATAGAGTGTATTCTTTGTCTAGGAAAAAAGAGATTCATTTGTGACCTGTACTGAAGGCCAAAGATCAGCAATACAGAATAATGTTATGTACATGACTTGCAGCTGAAGTATTCAGCAACAACTTGGATTTGCAAAGAATGGGACTTTTGAAAAACTCCTGATTCTCCAGCAGGCTAGAAAGTGATAGAAGGTAATCACTACCCTAGCTACGGTAGTAAGGGATGATGACGATTATAAGGCATCTATTACCGCTCAGGAAATTGGAACACAATCCCAGCTTGTGAAGCTAGAGATCTTTCAGAGCTGGCTCTCCCAATCCTTATAGAGCCTTCTGTTGGTGTTGCTAACCCTGCTAATACCTGCACACCGATGAGAGTGGTGGTTCAACCTCTTCTTCATGAAAAAATCCTTGCAATTGTGTTGTTGCGCTAACAGGTTCAATCACTATGTGATCACAAAGAATAAATTCAGAGGTAGCAGCATATCTTGAAAGCACCTCAATGTCTGGACACACTGAAAAAAAAAATCCCCAAAAAGTTGCAGTCAAAATGACTTGTTTCATAAATTGCCATTTTCCATTGTTGTTCTGAGATGGGGTTAGATGCTCAAGGTGGTTGCAAAGATTACAGAACAAAACTTGCCTGGAGAAGGGTGGTCTTGCCACTACCACTGCGTCCATAAATGAGACCTAAACTGCCCCATAGCCATCCATATCAACAACACAGATGCATCAAATCCGGTCAAATTCAATGGAATTCAAAGTGAGCCATTCAATGTAGCAAGAGAAATCTGCAGGGGGGGAAAAAAAATCTAAACTCAAACTCAGCAAGAGAAAGTGCAAGAGAAGTAGAGCTTGAAACTGACACACATCTCAACCCTAATACTTACATTCTTCATCAATGCATACCTTTTGTCAGGGAGAGACAAAGAGACATTGTTGAGGAGATTGAGTTGAGTGCCAGGTGGTCTATAGCTGACACCTTCCACCTGAGAACATCCCCACCACTCCCACCCAAAATATAACATGATTTCTCTAGATGGTGTCAGCAATGGATCCTGTATCCAAGAAAGGGGTATTGGCAAGAAAATTTCAGCATTAAGGAGATTTTCAGAATCCTCAACTTTGAAATAAAACTCTTGAGCAAAACAGATGAACAAGTTATGTGAAGAGGATATGTGTGAGACAAAAAGTACAAGAAAGAAAAGAATCCCAATTGGATGTTTTGAGGTTTTCTCAACAAAACATTTTGCACTTGGATGCAATTGCAGAGAGAAAATTGAATGAGATTGCAGAGAGAAACTGAATGAGATCACAGGGAGAAAACCAAATGAGATTGCAGAGAGAATACATACTGAGAGTGAAGGTATACCACAGAAAGCTTTGAAGGTATCCATCCTCATCGTGAAAAGAAAGAGAAAAGAGGATGCAAGGAAGGTTTGCAGAAACTGAGAGGACATTGCAGACCTGCACAAAGGGATGGCCAGAATTGGGTGTGGTTTTTCCGTTGTTGTCAACGACTCCTGTGGGTGTCAATGCTGCTTGACAAATGACTACCTTCTTCATCATCCTCCTCCTCCTCCAGTGTAATCCTTGTGAGTATTTCACCTTCTCTGCTGATTCTTCTCTTGAATGATGCAGCTTGCTAAAAGAATCAACGGAACTCGGATTTCTATAATAAACTCCTGTCTGAAGATTATAATAATCTGGGAGTTTCAAGATGCTTGCAAGTGAAGATGCTTTGAAAATCGGTAACGGCGGCAATGGATGCATGATGGTTGTTTTTCTTATTATCGCACACAGAAAAAAAGCTTCCACCACCCAATTTCTCCAAAAAACCTCCAAAACTGAGAGCGCAAGTTCTCCTTCCAATCAGAAATTCTTCAGGAAATGGGTTCCTCAGCTGCTTGCTGCAAATCCTTCTAGAAAACTTTTTTTCCCCTCATTGAGTGCAGCACCACCCTAAGAGAGAAAGCCACTCCAACACAAGTGCACGCCGGTCTTGAAATCCCTAAACACTAATCTGGTGAGAGAAGTTTGTCAGCAGTAAACCCTGATGCCCTAATCGTGTCGCGACACAACAAGGCTCGAGCTTGGTTCTTTAGAAGAAGAAGGTGCAAATGGTTGTTGGGTGGAGGAAGAAATCATCCGAAGACGATGTTTCTTCTTCTCCTTCAATGGGTTGCTGAAAGATTCGTGTTGTAAATACGACAGTACCTTAGTCGAAAGTCGCGATGGTAGAGAACTTGGAGAAGAAGTACAAAGAGATTCTCAAGTGGGGTGCGTTGCAAGGGATCACAGACACCCCGTTTCCGTCATCTCCTTCATCATCACCACCATCGTCGTCGTCGTCATCGTATCATCACGACTTTGAACAGAAGCAGGAACAATCTTCTTGTTTGGGGTTTTCTCTGGAGATCGCTGTTTTTTCAGATTCCGAGGGCGGGTGTGTGACTGAGTGTTCTCTCCTCAAGTTCCTTGTGTATTGGAAGTCCCATTTCCCTGACCTGCGAGAGATTGACTGACGCTGATGGGTTTTTGAGAAGCTCTGGATCCTGAGGAATTGCTTCTCGACCTAATCCTGCTGACATTGGGTTTCTTCCTTAAAGTCTTTCGTTTTTTGGTTTTTCCAGGAGGGGACTTGCAGCAACAAGGGATCTGAAGAAGGGAGAGATAATACTCCGGGTTCCTAAAGGAGCACTTCTAAGTGTCCACAGTGCTCAACAGGACAAGAAACTGGCAGAAGCTCTTGTGTCTTATCCTTCCTTGTCTTCTACACAGGTTAGATTCTCACAAAGACCTCAAGGAAAAAAACCACAACCCCTGCTGTTATATGAAAGAAACAGGAAATTCTAAATGTCTAGATTGCTAAACAGGGCAGAGAAACTTACAGAAGCTCTTCTTGTGTCTCATCCTTGTCTTCCACACACCTTAAGATTCTCAGCAAAAACCTCAAGAAAAAAGGGGGAAAAACCCTGCTTATTTATGAAAGAAGCAGGAAATTTTAAGTATCCAGAGTGCTTCATAGGACAAGAAACTGGCAGAAGCTCTCCTGTGTCTCATCCTTCCTTGTCTTCTACACATGTTAGATTTTCACAAAAGGTGGTTGTTGTTGTTGTTGTGGACATTTTCTCTCTACAAATCTCATAGCTAGACTTTTGATCACCCCCCTCAGGTGCTGTGTGTTCATTTGCTGAGGGAAGTGGCAAAGGGGCAGACAAGTGCATGGTATCCATATCTGGTGCATCTTCCTCGACTCCATCACACATTAGCACATTATACAACATCCGTGGAGTCTCAAGCACTGCAGGTAGAGCAACAAGAATTTTTTTAAAACATTTGAAACTGCAATCGATTTGAGACACAACCAGTCAATTGTGAGTGATGAAATACATCTACAAAAAGTCTCCATTGCTTGGCAAACTTTAGGTTTTACTACTCTGCACTTGGCTGTTTGCTTCCCAAGTCTGTGTCCTGAGTTTCTTCTTGAAACAGAAACTCAGAACACAGATTTTCTATAATCTTGTTTTGCTTGAAATCTTGGGTGGATTACTATCTACTTATCAACACGCACTGTCAGGAGCTGATGAAGCCAGTGTGGGTAGTATTCATACAGAGCTTTGTCACTGAGTGCTATTCATTCTTGATGAAGGTGAAGAGTCCAACACATTGTGTCATGTACTTAATTGCCATGGAGAGTTTCCTTTTTTGCAATCTTGTCAAAAGATGATGCAATATTTTATCACATTTTCAGCAGAAGTTCATCAATTCTGATGGGTTGGGTTTGCAAACCATTACCAGGTGGAGGAGGCGGTGTGGGTGGCAGAGAGGGCAGCAGAGACAGTTCGTCAAGAATGGAATGAAGCAAGGCCTTTGATCAAGATGCTCTCTTTGGGTCGCAGATTTGATTCCCTACGCGCTTGGTTATGGGCATCTGCCACCGTGCGTGAGTAATCCCAACAGTCTCCCCATTTACATTTTGGAGAACCGTTTTCACTCTTAAAAATGAATGGGTACTAACTAACTAAGCAGTCTTTTAAAAAGTCTCTAGAATTGCTCAAAGCTTACTCTTTGATGAGGAGGGGGATAGTGACATTTTGAACTGAAAACACAAGATCAGCTTCCTGAGTTTTGAGCACGAAATGGATTCCAGATGAAGCAAAGTTAATATGTTTTTTTTTGTGATTTCTACTTCAAAATATGAAAAATAAAAATAAAAATAGGGTATCGAGATTTCAATAGTTCTATGCCTTATTATGAATCTAAGTTTTGTACTTTTCCTAGTGCCATTAACAAACTGACAAGCTTCTGATATATCAGGTGTCCTCTCGCACATTATTTGTGCCCTGGGATAAAGCTGGCACGCTTTGTCCAATTGGGGACTATTTCAATTACGCATGTCCAGGTGTGACAGAGCATGAACCTGTCAACACACAAGATTTGCATGGGGACAATGATGCGGAGGCAAACCTTGAGGAAGCTGGAGACAGTTCATGTGGACTTGAATTTGCAGACCGCCTTTCAGATGGTGGTTTTGAGTCTGAGAGGAATGAATACTGCTTTTATGCTCACCAAAACTACAAAAAAGGAGAACAGGTTAATGAATCCTTAACTGAAATTGCTGGGATTAGGAAATGCAAGGCTTGACCAAAAGATATAGCTTGTCTTCACAATTTGTTGGATGTCAAGATCAGCTTTTGTTTCTACACAATCTTTTCTGTTTTTATTGTTTTGGGTATTGTTTGATTGTATAAGCACAAGTGGTACTCTTAAGTCTTCACTGTGTTAGTAATTTGTTCTGTCAGTTTAAACTAGTTGTGATGGTTCTTTTTTGTGGGCATTTTTGCAGGTGTTACTGTGCTATGGAACATATACTAACCTTGAGCTTCTTGAACATTACGGCTTTCTGTTGCTGAAGAATCCCAATGACAAGCTCCCCTTTCGTTTTTCAGGCCTTCATGAACTTGGTCTTGTGAGTCCTGGAGGCCCTCACAATGATCCCAAAAACCTGTACATTGATTTTGATGGGCACCCGTCATTCTTGCTGCTTGCAGTGTTGCGACTAAGAGCTGCTCCAACCACCATCCGCAAATCCCATGGTCATTTGGCACTTTCCGGTCTACAAATCTCACCAGAGAATGATGCAACAGTGTACCGATGGCTGAAAGTCGAATGTGAGAAGCTCATTGCGAGCTTTCTAACAAGTACTGATGATGACTGCATGTTGTTGAAACTACTTGAAGCTTGTACCTCATTTCATCAAGTTGTTGCCAATGCATTAACCATTTGTAAGTGCAAAGAGCAAGAGAGGGTAAGAAGAGACTCACCACTGTGTGGAACCACATCCAAGGAGGAGAAACTTTCCAAAGAATTGCCAACAAATGTCTTGACAGAAATTGGCAAGTTTGAGGCTTTGGTTTCCTTGAAATCAAACAAGTCTAGAGGTAGCAGTAGTGATCCACTTGCTGAAGAAGCAATTGTGTTGGAAAGATGGAAGCTCGCAGTTAGTTGGCGATTAGCTCAAAAGAGAATCATTGAACGCTGCATTTTGCATTGTGCACGGTGCCTCAAGTGTTTCTCTTAGCTGCTAATCGTGTGGACCAACTTTGATTGAACTTTCAACAAGGAAGGCAATGGAGAACAGGTTGTATGCCAGTTTAAGCACTGCTGTTTATCTTGCACTGTCCACCTCACAGACCACATTCAGATCAGAATCACTGCTACAATTTTGTACAATCAGATGTGCTTGTCTGCTGCTGCCAACTTGTTTTGTGGAGCCACCACTGTACCTCTGGTGCAAAAGGTTTGGTATTATGCAGCAGCATGCATGCACATCAAATCCTCCCCTTGCATTTGGATTTGATCTCCGTGTAAGAGCCAGAGATTGGGTAGAGGTAAATCTGTTTGAATGCATCTTTGTTGGAAGATCTGCAAGTGGGACCTGTCTGAAAACTTCTTTTACTGTATGAAAACTTGGTTGCTCCATCTGCCTTTGTTGTGTGGATGGAATCTATCTTGCTGCTCATTTCTAACTACTATTGTTGGGAATGAATCAGCAATGTCCTGATATGTTCTTCCAACCTTGTGCTGCTGATGTTCTCCATGCTGTTGCAGCATTGATCGATTGATCCATTTGTTTGTTTGCCACTGCCAAAAAGCCTGTTCCAAAGAAGAGCAAGTGAGCTTGATGAATCAGGAGAGGAATCTGGAATACCGGAATGTTGAGGATGACTGTTCTGTGTTTGTTTGTAGAGAATGATTTGCAAGTGTTTTCTGGGAACAGACAAACCAATCTGTAAAAACAGTGCCATCTTCTTCTAATGCTTCTTCCTCCAGTGGCCATGGTTGTTGTACAGGATCTGTGATCCTGGATTCCTGATTCCATTCTTGGAAATCAGTAGTAATAAGAGCACGAGATTAAGATTAGCAAGGGCAAAACATACCCGACCGACCGCTCGCCGCAGTTTGCAGGATCCGGATACGCGTGTCCCTCTCATCAGCGGAAAGGTCACCAAGGCCAACGAAAGAGCAAGGATCACCCGGCCGGCCGGGCGAGGGATCTAGCGGAAGGAAGAAAACCGCAGTCCGACGCATTGGGATTCTTTCTCTCTCTTCGGAAACGCCACGGACGGGCAGCGGAAGCATCACCCGGGCGGGGCCAGCGATCTAGGGAAGAAAGGGAGCAGGATCTGCTGTTGTTGAATGCAGAAACGTCACCGGGGCGAGCGAGAGTTCTTCTAGGGAAAAAGAGGAGGAGGACCGGGAGGGAGGACGTTGCTGTTGACGGCGGCGGCAGCAGGAGCAGGAGCTTCTACTGAAGGAGCTGCACAATAGGAATGGTTGTGGCGGCCCGCGATAAGCACTAAGAAGAAGAGCAGCAGCACGTACCTTGCGAAAGGAAGAAGATGGCCCTGCGCTCGACTGGAGGCAGGGTTTCTCCGTTTCTGCGTCGCTACTTGCAATGGAGGTCGTCTTCTTCGTCCTGCAGGGAATTCCTCGCGGCAACGCCGGCAGCAGCAGCAGCGGCAACAACATCGCAACGCCGCGCTAATGAAAGATCCTTCTCCTCTGAGCCTCGGAAGACTATCACAGCGACGTTGTTTCCGGGAGATGGAATCGGGCCAGAGATTGCAACCTCGGTGAAGGAGGTTTTCAAGGCTGCGGATGTGCCGATCGAGTGGGAGGAGCACTACATCGACACGAAGGTGGATCCGCGCACAGGCAGCTTCCTCACATGGGAGAGCATGGAGTCGGTGCGCAGGAACGGCATCGGCTTGAAAGGACCGATGACGACGCCAATCGGCAAGGGACACAAGTCTCTGAACCTGACGTTGCGGAAGGAGCTGGGATTGTACGCGAATGTGAGACCCTGTCTCAGTATCCCTGGTTACAGAACCCGCTACGACGGCGTGGATCTGGTGACCATCCGGGAGAATACGGAAGGCGAGTATAGTGGCTTGGAGCATCAGGTAGTGAGCGGTGTGGTAGAGAGCTTGAAGATTATCACTCGTCAAGCGAGCAAGCGAGTGGCGGAGTATGCTTTCCACTATGCGCAGCAGCACGGCAGAAAGCGAGTGTCTGCCATTCACAAAGCCAACATCATGAAGAAGACTGATGGTCTGTTCCTGCAATGCTGTCGTGAAGTTGCAGAGCTTTACCCTGACATCGTGTATGAGGAGGTCATCATCGACAATTGCTGCATGATGCTGGTCAAGAATCCGGCTTTGTTTGACGTGTTGGTGATGCCCAATCTCTATGGCGACATCATCAGTGATCTGTGTGCAGGTCTCATTGGTGGCTTAGGGCTTACACCCAGTGGAAACATTGGTGAGAATGGACTTGCTCTCATGGAAGCTGTGCATGGTACAGCCCCGGATATTGCTGGTAAGAACATGGCCAACCCAACTGCACTTTTGTTGAGCTCTGTCATGATGCTGCAACATCTGGGATTGAATGAGCCCGCCGAACAGATCCACAGCTCCATTCTCAAGACAATTGCAGAGGGTAAATGGCGCACCGGTGATCTTGGCGGCACTGCCACCACAACCGAGTACACCAAGGCACTTATTGACAACCTTTGAAACACATTCTCTTTTACTCAATTCAGTCTTTCACTCAGGTGGGCTTCCACTGCTTTGTATTCTCATGGCTGCTTTGAAAATGGAGTCTATTCAATTGTGTGTCGCCACCAAAGAAGAAGAGGAATGAAGAAGAAGAAGAAGAAGAAGAAGAAGGAAAGAGGAGGAGAACAAGAATAAATGCTGAAACCAATGGTAAATTCAGTATTGCATTTTTTGCCTTTGGTGCTACTGGCACCTTTCTTGTGTTGTCTGCATTTGACCCCTTGTGCATAAGAAGGAAGGGGGGTTTGGGCCCAAGGGCTCTCAGTATTATAAGAAGCCTCTGTGCCAACCAACACTACAGCAAGGTCTGCTGTTTTCAACTTATGTTATTGTAAGTGTATGCTTGTTGCATCCTTATGAATCCAAAACATTCTCAATTTGTTTACAGAAGAAGCTGTGTTTTGTTGATTGAACTCTTGGGGCAACTCTCCTGATATACGGAGTAGTCAGTACATGTGCATTTTCTTCATCTGTATGTATGTAGGGTTTTTTTGGGTCACTGCTGCTATTTGTGATGGAGGAGGTGTGATGGGTGTGACACTTTGTCAGCAACATGACTGTTATATGTTATGACTGCATTCACTGGTGCGGGACTCATTCAAAATTGTTGTTACAGAGAGAGATTTCTCTGCAATTCAGAGATCTGGTGTGTGTGTTTCTGTGTGTGTCTGTTGGAGTTGTTTGTTAGATCTAGTTATCAACATTATCTACAGCATCAGTTTACTGTTCATGTGCAAATTGAGAGGATTCAGAAATGTGCTGCTGCTGCTGCTCCTGCTCCTGCTGCTGAGGAGAAGTTTTCATGAAGTAAAAAAGTCTTCCTGCCCCTCACCTGTTACAGCACCAACAGACACCACACAGAGAGATACATCTGGAATGAGAGAAGGTCAGTCTCTTTTATGAGCACTTATACTGGACAGCAAAGTTTACCACATTTTTGCATGGATCTACAGGAAACCATTTTGCACTTCACCATTGTTTTAAAAGCCCTCAGGAAATGGTTACCTACCTATGCAGATAAGCTATCAAATCGGCTTATCTAACATGTGTATCTTTGTAAGGACTGGGAACTTCTACATAACTACAATTTGAGTCAATCTGAATAGAAAAACAGTGTTATGTGTGCAGAGACCTTTAACGACGTCAACATGTATGTGTACAGTCTCAAGTTCATGGCGAACTTTCTCATTGGAGTGCAGGATGAGAGCTCCTCGGTGAGTGCACCCTCCCCTTTTCATCGCACCTCAATGCCCTAAAACCTAGTGAGATATGCTTGGACTAACCCTGAGCCCTAATCTAGTAAGCACCTACAAACCAACATCTCTTGGTGGTTATAATAGGAAGTGCAGATTTTTCTTGGTGTTGATTCTTGCTGGTGTCTGCCTTTAATTTTCTTTTGCTGTTTTAATGAGAAGCAACTGATCTTGTTTGCTGTAAGTGGTGGGTGTCATGTTTTCATATCTCCCTATTCCCTTTGTTTTTAGAGGAATCTTCAAAATCAATTAATTAATTACTAACCACACAGAGACACATCTTGTGCAACAAGATGGTCACCATGTCCAACAAATACATGGAACTCCTCCCATTGTACCATGGACATGCACCATAGAGGTGCACTTTTTTCCTTCAAATCAAAGTGATTTGAGGAAAAGTTCTGAACTCACTCTCTCTCAAACAGCAAACACTGGTCATGCCACCTGCTTTTGTTCGAAGCTCACAATTCATGTCTAAAGGCATTGCAACAATTTCACTTTTAGGTTTCCATAGCTTTTGACAATGGGAGCTCAAATTTTGAACATTTTGGGTAATAGATTTCTCCATAATATGTAATGTGGGGGGAGGACTTTTTTCATTTTTCCTTTGTTCCCATCATGTTCCCTTCCAGTTCCCATCAGGTTCTCAATATGTTCACTAGGTTCCCAACTTGTTCCCCAAGGGTGTTCCCAATAACACCTCAAATTAATTTCATATGTTTTGCCCAAAGTCCTCCCCTTCTCACCTATATAGCTTGGCCAAAGGGGGAGGTACTATAGAATCTTCTACTTTGGAGAGCCTTCATAGTGTCAACTTTTTTTGTGTGATGGGCCAATCAAATTTGCCCATTGCAAAAACCAAAAAATGGGACTTGTGAGGGACCTTCAACATATTTTGAATCAAACCAGATGTTTGTTTCCTCACATTTTGATCTCGTGTAGAGTGAGTTGACACATGTTGTAGTTTGTAACCAACAAAATGTACAAGAAATTACAAGCTTTAATTCTAAAGTTTAATTTGCATCAACCTTTCAATTTTTAATTGTGAAGTTTGATTTGCATCACCCTTGCAAATGTAAATGAATTGTTGTATTGTTAATAAACTTTGCAACATGTGTTTCCTTGATAGAAGGCTTTTAGGGACAACACAATTTGAAAAACAAAAGACTTAACATTGCAAATTTAAGACTACATTAACACATGATTCAAATTGACAAACACCAACATAATTATAACAATTAAACATGGGCAACTTATGACTTTCAAATTGAACACCCCGAACCCTAAAATTGCACATGGTAGACTTGAAACTTTTAAATTGGACATCCCAAACCATGAAATTTAACACGAAAAACTTAAAATCTCATAAATTGAACACCCCAAACCATGAAATTGGACATGGCAAATTTGAAACATTCAAATTGGACATGACAAACCTAAAACTTTCAAATTGAACACTCCAAACCCTAAAATTGGATATAACAAACCTGAAACCTTCACACTAGACACCCCAAACCTTGAAATTGGACATGGAAAACTTGGAATCTCAAAATTGAACACCCTAAACCTTGAAATTGTACATGGCAAACTTAGGATCCCTCAAATTAAACGCCATGTACCCCAAAGATGGGCATTTTAAGCTTGAAATCTTTAAAATAACCACCCTAGACCATGAAATTGGACATGGAAAACATGAAACATTTAATTAAACACTTCAAACCCTAATTTTGGACATGGCAAACTTAGAATCCATTCAAATTGAACATCCCAAACCCTCAAATTGGACATACCAAACTTGGAATCCCACAAATTGGACACTCTAAACCTATAAATTGGACATGGAAAACCTAATACCTTGAAATTGCACATGGAAAACCTAATACCTTGAAATTGGACACCTTAGACCTTGGATTTGTAGATGGTAGACCTGAAACATTTAATTTGACCATTGTAAACCATGAAATTGGACATGGAAAACCTATAATCATTCAAATTGTTCACCCCATACTCTCACCTTGGACATGACAAACTTTTAATGAACTTTTAATGAGAAAACACATGACTTAAAAAAAAACAACACATGGACAACATGTGACAACCCATGTATGAAGACCATTAAGGTTATTCATGAACATGCCCATTTCATCCTTGAAATGTTGTTTAAAAATAATACATGGAGAAATCTCCAAACCTTCATATGCCCCTTTTTTTTATTACACATTCACAAAACAATGAAAGCAAAACAAAATCAAAACAAAAAACCAACAAGCTTTCAAAATAAATTAGTCTTCTTCAATAAAACCTTTTGTCTTCCATGAACTTGTTGTTCTCTTCAATCATAATATCTTTAGATGCCAAAAAGTCATTCATGTTTTAAGCTTCAAAACTCACCCGACATGAACATCAACAATCCAATTTTTTACAATGAAAATCAAGGAATCTAAATGTTCAATCCCCAATTTAGATCATTGAAGATTTGTAATAACATTAGCGACACTAAAAATTCTTTTAATCTTTATTTGTTAATTAATAATGCCAAGTATTTGACAAGTTAAAAAAGACGTGTTAAAATTACATTGCATCTTCTAACCACCAAATCAAAAGGTTTTCAGTTTTTGTTGCCCCCATAGAAAGTCATCAAAATAACTATAATTGAATTCTTCATGATAAACATAATTACATCATCACTGGACACAATATGCCCAAAGAACATATCGTCATCTTCAAGTTTCAACCAATACTACCTCTATTATTGCCCTAACAAGGATGTTTAAGTGCATGTAGACCTATAACAAAAGAGGGCATACCATTTTAACATCATATTCAACAACAATTTTAACAACCTGAACATTGCCCATAAAGTCTCGAATATTTTTCATGTTTTTAAAACATGGGTCCAACATGATGACCAACTTCTTGTGCACCTTGGTTTCATGGTAAGCCATAAAAAATGCCATGAATGGTGTCAAAATCTAAACTTGTGCCATCATCCATAATTTGAATTCTTACAATTCTAAATCAAAATCACCAAGAGTTAGTGGTTGACTCAAAGCCTAAATCCTAGTCGCATTAACTTTCATGGTAATGCATAATGTGAAAGTAGAAAAAAGTGCATGATGATAGTAAGTGACAATAACCAATAACTTTGACTTTGATTCAAAACACACAGTTTGATGTAACAAAAAGCAATGTGTTGACAATGGTTTAGGATTTAGGTTTAGGGTTTGAATAATAGCCCAAGTCTAGCACATTGGCACTTTAAAAGAAAAAGGCAAAGCTTGTTAATGTCCATAACATTTTTGATATTTAAGAATTTCTTGAAACAAAATGACGCATGAAACAAATTGTGTTTTCAAAAGAATTCTAAACATCTTAACGGATAACCCTACAATAATATATGAATCTTTCCATTGTTGCTTTCTTTTCTTAAATTTTTTTGTCCATGTTATAGTTTTTTGTAATGAATGTCTTTGAGCATTTTTCAAGCTTGCCTCCACAAAACCATGGCAAATTTTGGCATCATCATTGGCATATTAGCATGCTTTTGACATAACATGACCAAAACAAGACCTTACAAATGGGCATGGCAATTAAAATGACGAACAAGAAACAAGAATTGTTAATGTAGTGGTCGAGGTAGACAAATTAAAGCCTTCATCTTTCACATATGCCAAATCAATACAAAGAACAAACACACACACATAATGAATCATTTATTCTTTGAAACCCCTTTTAACCATTAAAAAAAAAGCAAAAAAAGAAGAGAAAATTTACCTTGATGAAGATTTTTTTGTCTACACATGAAAAATAAGAAGCTCTTTCAAGCAAAAACAAAATCTTAAAACACTTACAATGTGAACACAAAACACAATTTGGATTTGAAAATTTTGAAAAATTGATCACACGATGCCATGACATAATGTTGTGGAAAGGTTGTGTGAAGGTATTTTAGAAGGTGATGGAACTTTAAAAGCTAAAACCCATACCTATCTAAAACATTAAAACCCAAAGGTTTCCTCCATCGAAAGCATGTGGGTAAAAGGTTTTGGTGGTTTTCCCCTAGTTCACAAATAAGGGTTTATGTTAGTTTTTAAAAGAATTGGACCAGTCAAGTTAGGTTTTTGATACCTAGGTCTAAAACCACTAGTTCTAACATTTGGATGGGGATACCCACATAACACTAGGTTAAATGTCACCACATGGGTCAATAAAAAATTACGTCTATTTTTATACGTTGTTGTTCATAACTCCATCCTATGCATATTCACAAGTCCAAATTAAATTTCATCCTCTTAAAATGTCTCCACCCATAACCCTTATTGGGGGGCCTTTATTGATGTTTACCACATCTACCATAAAGTGTTAATTATTCCCCCATCCATAGTCTAAAGTGGGAAACTACTTAAATTTCATCACCTGGACCAATCATTATGGTTGGCCAATACAAAAAAATTGTTTTCCTTTTATTGACCCTTTTGGAGAGCATTAAAGTTATTCATAAATTTTGTTAAAGAAGGGATCAAAACACTTAATTTGGGCCCAATAGACAACAAAATGAATAACATGAAACAAAACAAATTACAAATGAAAATAATTGGGATGCAAATTAGTTTTCGCACTAATTTTGGTGCAAATAACTAGTTTGGTCCCTAATCTATATTTGTATTTTTGCTCACTCATGCTTATTTAAAGGTGCGCAAAAGTTGGACCCCAAATGAAGCTTGAAGTTTCTTTGAGCTTTTTTAAATGTTTTGAATCTTCCTTCAACCGCAAACATTTTGTTTATGTTTTTGTTTTCAAATTTTCTTGCTTGACACAAAACAAGTCCATCATAAAAGGTCTTCTTGAGCCCAAACAAAATTGAAATGAATTGTCTTCAAGTTGTCTCCAAGGTTTCATCTAGATTTAACAAATTTTAACAAGTAATCAAAATTGGCCGCTTAGAATACATCTCAATTTGATTTATGGTAATCTATCCAATTGGGTAGAAAATTTGTATGAATTGAAGACAAAAAAATGCACAAAAATTAGAATCTCATTCAAACAGACCTTTTTGTTATGATTCCTAACTACAATGAATTGTCTTTGGATCCCATTCTCAAGTGGCATAAAAGATCGAATTCACTAATTATAAATTCACCACCCCCATTAACCTTTAAACCTTTTTTTTATTGAGTTGATTTTCTACTAATGCCTTGTATTGTTTATTTATTTTTCAAATGCCTTTGACTTATGCTTTAATAAATAAACTTGGGTTCCGCGCTACTATGCCTTATCAATGATGATCTACCATTTTATTTTTATAGTGTGTTTGAATGTGAATATTTGGGGAATGGAGATAGAGTTTCATTGTTTATGTTGTTATGCAAATGTGATTGCATTTGTGGCACATGGTAAATAGATTTTTTTAGGTTTAGTTCAAATGCTATATCAATTGCATATGTTATTGTGAAAAGTTTGCAAGATGAATTGTTTGGTTGTTGCATAACATTTGCATATGAATATAGTAAGTGTTTTACATTTATGATGGTAGTTAATAATTGAATGGTGTTGTTTGGTAATTTTTTCATTGTCAATTATTTTAATCATATATTGTGTAGTGTAGGTTTAGTGTGGATGTGTGTATTTTGACTAAGATCCAATGATTATTATTTATGAAAATATGTTGAAGACAATTGGTTAAATATCTATGTATAGTTCATATGATTGTGTATGTGTGTTGTTGGTATCCTAACAATTGTAATTTTTTAACATACAATATTTGCAATGCAGAACCTAAATGTTGATCATTCAACCATCCATTTGGATTGAATATAATATTTTCATCATTTTTAGTTAATTGGGATTTTTCATGCTAGTAATTGATGATATCATTTGAATCACTGATCATAATTAAATGTTTGTTTCTTTCTTTGTAGGATTTCAATGGATTATTATTTTGGATTTTTTTGTTATATTATGTTTTGAAGTAGGTTATAACATTTCTAGGATCCTTTTTTGAAGCTAGCTTTGCATATGTCTTGCATAGTAATATTTTGTAGGATTATGAATCCATCTATGGATCGTAGATGTGATAAGGTTATGTATATGTTGTGCATATTTAAATGCACATTGTCCATTGGTTGCCAAAGGTCTATGATTACGTTGTCAAATGTTTGTCCTTGTGCTTTGAAGTAAGTGAGACAAAAAGTTGGGGCAATTGGTAATTGATATCTATTGACTGTGATTGTTTTGGAGGTGTTTGATTCCAATATGTGATGGTGATATTGGAAATTCCTTGATATGGGTATTATTGGTATGTCATTTTTAAGGAGGCCTTCTAGTTCTATGTTTTGTAATTTTATGTTATTTTCAATGAAATCATTAAAATTTATTAACACATTTATGAGGGGATGCATTGTAACATTTTTCTGTATCCATTCCGAATCTATGAAGGATATATTTTCAATGTATCCAATGCTTCCATTTACAATTTCAAGTTTAGGATATTAATTTTCAATAATAATGATTTTCATTCCTTTATAGTTTTTAAGGAAAGGTGCCAAACATTGAATTTTACTTGTGGACATTGTTTGTCTTGTGATGTATTTGATTTCATTACATATTAGACCTTTTTTGTATGTGTTAGTTGCAACAATAATGTAACCATTTTTTTTTTGATGTTTTTGAATGGATATGTATCATGTAATGTTTTATGGCATTTTGTAATTCATTATAAGGAACTATAAAAGTTGTCCTCCATGAATCATTGAATAAATTGACATTTAAATTAGATTGAAAACAAGTTTTTAGAAAATCAAAATCTGATTTTAGAATATTTCTAGTTCAAAGGTTTTCTAAAAGGGTAGCATATTGAATGTATTTGTTTTGTCTTATTTGCTTTGCTAGGATAATACTATTTGTTTAAATTTAATTTTCTTCAAAGGCTTTTGCCTATGATTTTTTTCTATGTTAATGTAAAAATCGGTTGTATGTTTGTTGAACATAATGTTGTGTCATTGATTGGTGGAAATTGTAAAAAATCTCCCATGAACATTATGTTGATTCCCCCAAATGGTAAAATGTTAGATTTTAGTTTTTGTAATTTTAAATGTATTGTGGCAAGAAAAGTGCAACCTACCATGGATATTTCGTCGATAATGATGAATTGAATATTTGGCCATATGTTTATGATTGAATTAAGTTTGCTTATAATTGTGTGTTTATCAATCAATAATCCCAACAAAGAGTGTATTGTTGTTCCATTTATTAAGAAGGTTACATTTATAGTGTTTGTTGCAATTCTAAGTTTTTGTTGTTTTGTTGTTTTCTCATTTTCAAAACATAATATTGGATAGCTCTAATTATTTGTGTTTTACTTGTACATGCAACTCCTTTTACATATTGTAATAATGGATTATTTTTTGTATTTGCAATGAAATTTTCAAATGAAATGGCTTGTAAATTATTTAACTTGTATTTTTCCTTTACGATGGTTTTAATTTGTAATGGTGAATAAATATTTGTTTCATCTATGAATGTTATGTTTTCATTTTCATTTTCAATATCATATGATTACATGTCATTAAATGGTAAGTGGCATAGCTCAAGTTTTGTATTATCAATTGTATAGGTTGTGTTTGAATATGGATGTGAAATTTCTAGTGTTGATTCATCAAGATCTGATATTTGTGGAAATTTCAAGTTTTGATTCCATTGTTTGATCAAATTTGAAGTTTGATAATGAAATTTACATTGTGATTATTGATATTTTCATTGTGCGTTTTTATTTTTATTGTTTCTAGATTTTTTGTATTTCAACTATGTAGGTTTTAGTACATTTGTTACATAATAGATATTCAATTTCTATTTGTTCAGGACTAAGTTATGTTTTTATATTATTGTTTTGTTTTTTTATGTCAAGGATGTTTTGTTGGAGTTTACTTTCAATAATATCATCATAAAGTGAATTCATTCTTGATTTTCTTCTATGCCTTCTATATCAAATTCAGGTTGTGTTGATTCTACTTTCAATAATCTATCTGCATCTCTTGATTCTTTACATTCATGTAAGATGCTAAATTTTTAATTATTGTTTTATGCAAATCAGTTAATGTTGGGTACACATTTTTTAGTGTCATTTCCCAAGATATAGTGATATTTGATTTGATGTCAAAAAATGTATGCCATGATGTAAACAAAATACAAATGGCTTGGGTGTAATTTTCAGGGTCATTTTTTTGTGAAGGTATTATGTAATTTTGTAAAATTGGAATTTTTGGTATTTTGAATTTGTAAAGGCTATGAGTGTTGTATTGAAAATGTTCACTATTAAATCTACGAAAACAAATGTTGTTGATTTTGTCTATCTTACTAGAAAATTCATATGGACATAGAAAATTAGAATGAATAGGTATTTGTCAACAATCGATCCTAAAATTATGTATGATATATTGTCGATTTGATGAATTTTTATGAATTGTGAAAGTTTCATAATTTACATTAGTATCATTATCGTTTTCACTTTGAACATTTTGATTTTTTTTCTTGTTCATTCACCCATGCTAACAAACTATACCAAAGTATGTATGTGAAATCATGATTGATTTTGTGATCTGGTAAGTTTAATAAATAACTAATTGCCCTGGTCGCTAATATTTTTTGTTGACTTCCTCTTATATTTAAACAACAACATATGAACAGATGTCGATTTTTATCAATTGAATCATAATTACTATTTGAATTTTCATTCATTTTTTAAAAAATTTGTATTACAATTTGCAAAAGTAAAATAAAATGTGAAGTGTAAATATAGATGTTTTTGTGATGTAATAAATCAGTGATTTACTATCTTTGCCAAAAGTTGTTATAAATGTCAACTCATGATTACATCTTGAAGCCGATAATATCCATGGATTTGCATTATTCAACCATTTATTAGTTCTTTTTATACGTGGAAATCTCGTTTCAATGTTGAAATGAATTTCATTGACTAAAGGTTGAGGGAATCCATACCTGCATAATATTTTTGATGCATCAACATATGTTTTGTGACATGTTGGATTACATACATGTCGATTGCATATATTCATCAATTTATGAATGTCATTTTGGAATAGTTTTGTAAATTTTTTTCTTCAAAATTTGGGGCCCTTGTGGTGCAAGGATGTATGTTATCAAGATTGTCATCAATGCAATTTATATTTATTGTTATTAGACATTATTTTATTGATTGATGTCTTGAGTAATTATGTCATTTAAATAATTAATCATATTTTGTCAAAAAATCTCATCATCCAGCAATGTTTGTATAAATGTGTTGGGATTTGGAGAATCATTAAGCCATAAAATGTGTGGATATGTAAGCTACTTTTTTTGTAGTTTCATAACATCCATAATGAGCTTTTATGTGACTAAAAACACCAAAATTGTTGTTAGATAAATCCAATGTGTTTTTTATTTGTAACATATATTTGAAGATAACGTTGACAATAGTGTGTACAAATATAGCTTGAGCTTTTGGATTTATTGTTGCATATTTGCATCATTCATTTTTTGCTAGCATATTTTTGTCATAGAATAAATGTTTTGTCCATTTAAAACTGCTAACAAAGGATGATGAATGAATGTGGGATTTAAAGTGAAAAACAAACTTGGCATTCCCATACAATTTATCATACTAAAAATTTGGTCTCTTTGTGTTGCACAACTACTTCTAGAAGCATGATGTATTTATTAAAAAAAAATTAAATTTCATAATAAACTACATATATATTTTTTGTAATTTATGTTTTGTGAGTTAATAATAATGTAGTCAAAATTTGTAGTTTGTATTTCATTTAAAAGTTCTCTTTCATTCATGTTTGATGATTTTGATACTATTAATTTAATTTCAAGACATATTTGTCTATGTTGTATTATGTTGAATACAAAAAATGGGAATATATGATGTTTTGAAAATTGATAACAAGTTTCATCCAAATTCATTAAATGTTTTACATGAGTTTGTAGTGATATTTTTATGGGTTTGTTGTTCATTTCAAGGACATGAATTCTAAAAGAAAATAAGGTGGGAAACATGCATGTTATTAGATTTGGATTGTTGTATTCATTTATCATTGTGGTGTGATGATTATAAGATAAATATTGATTACGATGTAAATTTTGGAATGTGTTAATCATTTGTTCATGTTCATTTAATGTCTATGCCATCAAAATCTATTAGTATTTCTATGACATGTTCAATTTCATTGTATTTTTTTGCTAATGTAAGTCTATGATATTCATATAATGTTCAACATTTGCAAGTTCATCATTTGTCGATTGGAACATTGATCTCATTATTGGTTTTAATATATCATTTCCAGGCAACATGTTTAGAAAATCCATATTCATAGTTATATTTTTGTATCCTATATGATTCATTTTTAACCATGTGAGCCATACAATTACAACAGATTTATGTACATATAATAGTTTGAAACTTTTAACTAATTCTACAGGTGGGTGTGAACTTCCAACAAAATGTATTGCAATAGTATTAGATAATGATTATAATGGTGATGGTAATGTGTCTAGAAGTTTTACTACACTTTCGAGATCTTGTGCAAAAATTACAACATTTCCTTTGAGTGCATGTTGACATGTTATGCTCCCTTTATTAGTATACCTCAATTTAACCAATATGGTACAACAACGATAACATGTTATCAAGGTTTTTTTACCATTGTCAATTTTGGTAATATTTTGGGTGTGATGCCAATCCATAAACCATTGGCTAATGCAAGTTTTAGCATTTTATTATTTTTCAAGGAAATGTAACAAGTTTTACATGTTGAAAATTGATGTTTAGTAGTTGAAATACCTTGATTTGATAACAAGAGTCCTTCCGATTTTGGATGCACGTGTTTGGTATCATTCAATAATTCTTCTTGGATGAATTCAATATTGTATTCGAAATGAAATTTGGAATTCATCTTAAATAAAAATTTCATATGTTTTGGTTCAGATTCATAATTTGAAATATCACATATTATTAATTCATGTATAAATTTCTTTTCATTGCAAATGCAACAATGGCCAAATTCAAAGTTGAATTTCTTTATGAAATTGTTGAATTGTTTTAGATAAGACATGTTATTATGCATGATGATTTGTGGTGGAAAAAATAGATTAGTATATTTTGCAATTAATTGAATAAATCTTTCATCTTTTAGCATTAATTATTTTAAAATTATTTTTCATATTTTTCTTTTTATTTTTCTGAATTTTTTTTCCTTTGGAGACAAAAGAATTCGTAAAAAAATTGCATGAGTAGCCTTGAGATGTTGAATCTTTTTCAACTGAGCTATTTCTAAATTCAACAATTGAATTAATATGTGAAATATTCATGAATTTAATATTTTTTTTTCACCTTGAGCTATTGCAACTATTCGAGAGGTGAATTTTTTATTTTGTTTTGGTTGACATATCCTCTTTTCTCTTGTTGCAAGATCTAAAAGAAGCAACCCTAAAGGAACAAGATTACCAAAAGACATATATGAAGCCAAGAACAAATGCCTTCAATGTTAGTATTGTTGTTATCACCCATTGTGAGAAAGAGAGAGGGATCTAAAGGTTGTATAGGATCTCAATGATGACATTTTCTCTAAAATACTCTAGATTTATCTAATTTCAAAATAGATACAAAAAAGTTAGGAAAATAAAGAGTGGAAAAAAAATTTTAAAGGAAAATTGAAATGGGTTTTGGATGTACTTGAAATCTCCACTTTGTCCAAATATTGATTGCCCAAATATAAGCCAATAGTGTCCACACTAATTAAAAAGCCAAGGATAGATATGGTAAAAATCAATATGGCTTCTCCCTTGGCAACACCTTTGAAACCTCCAAGAGAAATTGCTTGCTCCATGGTTGTGTTTTCTCACTTTTTTTTTTAATATTCAAACTCCAATTTTTCCCAAGATCTTGCAAGCTTTGGGTTTCTCTCATCAATCATCCTGGAACATGCATTTTGATTCTATAATCTTAGACTTTCTTTTCCACTTCCTTCTCAACCCAATTTGTGTAACAATTATTTTGGGTGTGACAGATCAATGTTAGTTTATCAAGAACCATTATAAAAGTTCTAGCATCAACACAAACTAGCAATATTTTTAAGAATTTAAGGACTTCAATATTTGTGTCTACAATAGCCACAATTGAGGACTTTCTTGACCCAACCAAATATCCTCCAATTGTGTATGATCCAATTTCCTCATAGCCTTTTTAGTTTTCATCATCTCCCTTAAAGTGAATGAAGGTGTTCATTATGAAGGAAAACCTTTTCAAATTGCAATTTAGAATTCTATCCAAGCATGTGATATTCCTACCAAGTTCAACATATGTTGCTAAATAGATTAAAAAATTATGGTTGACCCCAAACCACATGTTGTAAATGCCAATTTTGCCTATGAACCTTGAAGAGTGGGGTATTTATACATTTAAAACAATGAAGTATAAATTATCGGATCACGAAAATATGATTAAAGAAAGTTATGATACAATTATTATTAAAACATTTCAATCCTTCAAATTTTTTATAATAATATTTTTTGTTCCAAATATTTAAATTTACACTTTTAAAAAATGTCATTCAAGGATGAAAGTTTAATAAAATGTGTTCCATTAAATTGGATAAAAATAATGTTTTAATTCTTCAATATATAAATCTTATTCTATGAATATAATTATTTTTACTTTCAAGTTTGTCTTGCGTAACCAATCTAATAATGACTCTTTACTTCATAACTAGGTACCCCTTTTGCAAACCCAAATAACCATACTTAATAACAATTTTTTTTGTTAGTACATGATTCATTTTGATAAAAATCTCCAAACTTTTGTATGCAACCTTAAATTAAATTAAAACTCATTTTCAATATATAACATTATTACTCCATGCTCATATTTACAAGTCATCCTCTTGGGGCTTCAGTATTTAAGTACAATTTGTATATGTGAATATATATCTCTTTGGTGACTGAATTTAATTTCAATCCCCAATAAGCCTATATAAGGGATTTGAAAATGGAATTTGAAAACCTTTTCCTTGATGTGTATAATTCAAATTATGGGTGGTAATCAATGCGATGCAATTGGGAAAAAAATCTTCACTCCTTCAAACAATTTGGGTTGTCCTTGTAATTCGAAAAGTATTTGCAATTATAGTTTTTTTCCACCCATAAAAAAATGTGTCAAACAATGAAGACAAGAGTAAAAGAAATGAACATGACAATTCAAACATGGTTTTTAATGATAGTGAGATCTAGAACAACCACACTATCATGACATGGAATTTCAAAAGAATAGATGTCATATATTTGTTGGGCAAGGAAGGAAAATATCATGTGGATATTGCTCCATTATTAGATGACTTGTTATATAGGGACATCACTATGACCTTTTACATCAACAATGAACATGTTGTGGATGGTGAACAAAGGTTCATAGCATGGGATCACAATGGTGTATATGACAAATATTTACCATGTGTGTTTGATGTTGTATATGTGTTGGATCTCACAAATATGCCCGAAGATTTGTTGTATAAAGATATCCTCGAGGAACTTCATGTTTACCACACACATGATTAATTTAACACAATATGACCATAACAACATAGACACATTTCTACAAATGAAAACTAATATTCCCAAATGTTTAACAAGGGAACCATATTTTATTTTTCAGTTTTTTTTGAATTTGAAAATTTGTGAAATTTTTTTGAATGATTTTTCAAAACTTAGGCCATTTTTTATAAGTTGAAAAAATATCCCATCCCCTATCAAAAAGGAGTAAAAAAACCCTAAATCAGTAATTTAAATCTTGATTAGTTGAAATACCATTCACTTCTCTTTTCGTTCAAAAAGTTATGTAGTTCAAATTCCAAGTAAAATAATTTCAGGGCAAAATATATAAATTTCATATTTTTATTATGAAGAATTTAGTGATTTTTAAATCAAATAAATAATCAAATTATCTTACTTTATCTACATTTTTTGAGATTTTATTATCTCTTATAGAAATGGATTTTGATTTGAATTCCATAACCCACCAAGGCACCATCCACTGAAATACTTGTGATAATTGAATTTTGAATGAACTTCAACTAAGTTAATATTTGGTTTCATCTTGGTAAAAAGTTCATTAAAAAATATGTCTCATGTATAGGTATATAGGTAGGAAAATAAATAACTATTAACGAATTAGATTGTTTATACATAGATAAAGGCTATTTTTGCTACTACCTACTAACAATATATCTACTAATTGTAACCAACAACAATAGTAGCAAAGATAGACAACTCAAACAAAACAAAACATCCACCCAGCCAGGTATCTGTTGGTAGAAACGAAGAGGAAACTAGATATTAGAAAGCACAAGCATCCTACATTGGCTTTGTTCTCCATTTCATCATCATCTGTTGACATTGCGATTCCTGTCATGAAATTGTTATTCTCTAAGGCCCTTCCTTAAGAAGATAAACGTGTAAGCCACAAATCATGCTCATGTAAATCCTCAAGGCAATAACAAAAACATCAAACCATCTTCTTCATCACAAAAAAAATGAGACAAAGCAGCAACAAAGAAGGGCAGTGGGAGGCAAACCACTTGAATTATGGAATCTACCTTGAACAACACATTACAACTAAAATATGAAAAACAATTAAATGTCAAAATGTCCAATGCAACCATACAAAAAAACCCCATAAACCAATTCCTCGAAATTCTCGTCACTAGAATTAATGTGTATCTTGGAAGATCATCTATGAAGGCCTAAAGCTATATTATTCTAGTGACTTTTTCTATTCAAAATCTCTCTTTATGTTGTTTTCTAAAAATACAAGCCTCTTTACATAATGTTAGCCTTTTGACATCTACTTGAACCAACCTTTTTACCATGGAGTTAATTTATATTTCTTGCACTTTTGCTTGATTGATATGTCCTAGTTTATGATGCCATAGATTAAAATTATTATTATTTATGACTATAGATAGTGTTATTATTTGGTTGCATTGTATTGCAATACTAATATATACTTGGTTCAATTTTAATTTTGCAACTTACTATAATAGTTCCTTTTGAATTCTGGAAGTTGCATAGATCCTTTCTTTTATATCCATTTTACTTTTAGCTTGGTCTAGTTGCTTGATGTCCAAAGAGGAAAAAATTCAATAGGTTTGGTACATGGTGTACAATAGGCACCTCCTTCCACACTTGTTAAATCTCTTGTGTCGTCTCACTCCCAAGTAGACAATTAGTCCTTTTGGCCACTTCTTGTTAGTCACAAATGTATGCATGTATGCCATGTGTCCACATACTAATTGAATCTTTGTATTTGTTTACATGTTGAGTGCTATTGCATATAATTGCTTGCTTGTTTTCCATTACATTTTTTTAAAAAAATTATTTAGTTGTAGTTCTCTTGTTGCAATCTTTAATCATATTTGTGAGTTTTTTTTACTAAAAAAATCATTTCATCTTGAAAATTTTCATATTTAGTTCTAATTTGAACCAAATCCATTGTTTCCTCTTCCATTTATGATGTAGGAATTTGTTTCTTTATTGATTTTGTAGTCATTCTTTGACATTTTCCTTTTATATGTAACCTTTTTGCCAACATAAAAAAAGTTGATTTGGAATTTGTAAAAGGACCTAAGTTTTTCATCCGGGTTTTTTCTTGTATAAAATCAATTATTGATTATTGATGATTTAAGTTGGGTTGCCTTATGAATGAACCTAAAAGCTAATTGTGTAGTTTATGGTGTATTTGTTAACTATAATATAATATATTCATATGATACTAATGAATCAATAGTAAATAATTGTTCTAACAAATATGTATATGTTTTGTCACATTTTCATTCTTTCCCACCTTTAATTTTTGAAGCTTGTTTTTCAAGTACATTTTAATTATTATATTTTAAATTCACATGATCTAATGAGTTCATCCCAAGCTCCAAGGGCTCATATACTTGATTGCATGGGACATCATGTTAATATCCAAACAATTGTTAATTATAGTTAATGAAAGATTATATCTATTTTGTTAGTATGCAATACATCCAAATCCTTTGATTTGAAATTTTAGCATTCAAGTAGCAATATGTGTTGCAATTGGAGGTACAAGTTTTATCTTTATCCTTTTCATTAAATACCAATGTTTTTTTTTCTAGCAAACTGAGGCAAACTTTCACCCCTCATCTAAGGAGGTGCAACCACCATAACAACAATTTTAAACTCTAATTTGTTAGGCATTGCTCTTGGATGAAATTTAGGGTGTGAAGTTGCTTTTAGTCATGATAGAATTTTTGCTAGATTTGTTGAGAGCAATTTTTCTACTAGTTATTTACTATTTTGATAAAGTTTTCAAATCATTTCGCCATTAAAGCTAAATCTTTTGTGAAATCATCAACATTCAAGCTAAATCTATTGTGGGATGATCACCACCCATGCTACATCACAAAAATGAAAAAAGACACTGTTAAAACCCATAATTTTTCTATTTTGAGAAGTATGTTAATCTATGTTTCCACACATGTGAAAGTAGTCCCATCAAACTTATAGGAATATGATTGATGTTAATCATGTTTTGTGCCATTATTTTTAATAATGATTGGTTCTCAAACAAGGATAGACATCACAAAAATAGACCACCTAATTTCACATTTTTAGTGTTCTAAATTATAAAAATCATTGTTTTGCTTCACTATTGCATTATGCTCATTAAGTAGCACTATATTTATCATTTCCACTTCTATGGGATTTCCAATTCATGCACTTCATTACCATGTTGGATTTCACATACAACCAACTACTTGAATGTAAAATGTGATTAAAAAGCTAAAGTTTGTAGATCTCAATGTTCTTCCTATTGTTGTGGTTTGTATGCTCTTCTTGTCTTTCATGTTTTCATTATTTATGTTCCCATTGGATAGTTGTGTTTTTTACAATCTCAATACCCTTACATACATAACATTCACTTTACATTAAGCTATCGCCCATTTAACATTGGGTGCCACCTAGCATGCCACCTAGATTTACATTTAACATTGATTTAACATCAAGTGTGAATGCACCATTATGTGACCTTCTTCCACCTTTGGTAAAGCATGATGCCGAGGTCTTGAAATTTTTTTCAATTTTTTTTCCCATGATACCCGTTGTCGGCTAACCCATTGAGTTGAGTATCACAGGGGAAAAAAAAAAAAGAGGGTGGGCAGCAAGAAAGTTCGTCGACTACTCAACTACTTTCATCCATCTTCAAAGGACTCCGTTTGTTCCACCACGTCAGCAATCCTCGTCTTGCACGGATTTCCACGGCTGAGGATTCGTAGCCCATCTCGATCGGACGGCGGGTATGGCTTCCCGTTTTATTGTAACACAAGAGTGTTCCGGGTTTTATGGCGGGAGTGAGAGTGGCTTCGAGGAGACGCTTCATTCGGTTGACGTGGCGTCTCGGGAGTGGTGAACCGCATGAAGAAAACAGGGCCAACGAACGCTCTCTTCTTCGGTTTGAAATTCGCGCGTTCTTCAAATCCGCGCGCTTTCTAGTTTCCATTTGGTTTATTTGATTTCTTGGGAAGAGAGAAGCGACCATTGCAGGGAATGATTTTGAGTTCGTGTTTTTGGCGGAAGGACGTGCACTGAGTTATTTCCATTATTTCCTTGACGACTTCTGCCACAGATTTTCCGTACGTTGGTGTATACGAGATGCGGTTTTCTCTTGAATGTTTTTCATTTTCACATGAGCTCTTTTTTCAGTTTAGACTAGTATGTAGTCGAGCATCTTGTGTTCAGGGGTCTTGGATTTCTAGTTCAGATAGATCGGAGAACATTCTAGTGAAACCGTGTTTGCGCTTGTTTTTTTGATTGCATCGAGCAATTTGTGGTCGTCTTTTTTACAGAAGGACGCGCGTTCCATTGTTTTGATTTCCTTGGTGACTTCTGCTACAGATACGCCGGAATCAGGTGTGTACGGGATTCGATTTTCTCTTGACTGCTTTCATTTTGCCATGAGCTCTTTTTCCAGTTTAGTACGGAGTCGAGCATCTTCTCGTCCAGCGTCTACGATTGCTAGTCCGGAGTAGAAGGGAAAAAATTCTAGCTAAACAATCTCATGTTCTTTCATTTCATGTGATTCGAATTCGCTTCGTTTGTTTTGACAGCATAGCGCGTTTTATAGATCAGTTTCCGTTTGGTCCATCTCCTTGGTTTAGTTCCTTTGAGCTTTTGTCCGAGAACAATAGGTACGTAGGTGGCAGTTGCTTCAGCAGCATGATGTGATGAAGGTTAAGTTTTTTTGAGAAGAAATTCGCGCTAAAGTCTGGCTCGGATCGTTCACGTGGTCAGAGCGTGGTCACTGAGATATGTGTATGGCTCATTCATTTGCAGTGCTGTACCTGCAATCATGCCTTCATTGATTGCGAGCGATGCAGTGGAGCCTATCCTTGCAGAAAACCCACAGAGGTTCTGTATGTTTCCCATAAAGTATGCAGAGGTGTGGGAAATGTACAAGAAGGCTGAAGCCAGTTTCTGGACAGGTGTGACCTTTTTTTATTCTGCCTGATATCTATCTGGCTATTGCCAAGTCTTTCTTCCCACAGGTTCCTATATTGACTGTGTGTGTCTTTGTCAGCATGCTTTAGAACAATGAAATTTCATAATGAACACAACTTGGAGGATGATTGGATGAGCAATTTAGGACAATCCTGCTTACTTGTTTGTGTGATATGTCTGCATTGCAGCTGAAGAGGTAGATCTGTCTCAAGATCAGAAACACTGGGATGCCTTGAAATCTGATGAAAGGCATTTCATCAGCCATGTGTTGGCCTTCTTTGCTGCCTCCGATGGAATTGTGCTTGAGAATCTGGCTGGCCGATTCATGAGAGAGATTCAGATTCCAGAGGTATGCAGTGAGTGCAGCCTTTTCTCTGAATTCAAGCAACATGCAAAGGAGGCCAGTGGTGTTGAGTTGAGCAACCCTAACTCTTCTC